>MDSX01042841.1_pt1 | contig 37874 bp, 48 predicted proteins | sample 811141 | NCBI WGS metagenome assembly MDSX01 (sample SAMN05326642, study PRJNA326480) | marine metagenome | isolation source: seawater | place: Atlantic Ocean: South East | collected 2010 | reverse complement strand
TGCCACACTTATAAGTAGTAACCCACCTCCGCAGCCATTTATTGGTGTGGTCTACAGAGGATTATGTCTTTTTAGAGGGGAAAATCCCTAGAACCCCAAATAGCCATAAGACCCTTAGAGTACACACTTTATTATTCCAAAACATATGAGCATTACCCTACTCATAAAATATCCATAATCGAACGAACGAACATTGTTCGAAACTATTGTTCGTTCTTATTTTTTGTGTATAATTAGTAATCATCTATTCCACGAACTACGGTTGGTTAACATGGCAAAGACGCAAGGCTCTATCGAACTTCAAAGTAAAATCAATGATATTTGTGATGAGCATTATGCTCGGGGCGAGATGTTGAGCGTGACTGAGTTACTGCGACTGGTTCCTGAACTGAACAGCCGAAGCACTATCCATGGTTACTATAAAAAATGGAAAGAAGATAAGGCCAAGCAAGAGCAGGATTTGACGAACAATACAAAATTTTCTCCCGACTTCATGCGTAGCCTGGTTAAAGAGCTGACACGTCTTAATCTAGAAACTGAGGCAAAATATAAGCACGAAGCCCAGGAAGCGAATGCGCAATGTCAGGTTGCTATTGATGATCTGGCCAATGTAGAGAGTGAATTGGAAACGGCGAACAATCTTAACGAGGCGAAAGATAGACGGATCGCGCAGTTAGAAACGGAATTGGTGAAAGTTGAAGAGCGATTAAATGGCGTAATCGAAGCAGAACGCGGTAAGCATGAAACTATCGTTAAGGAATTGCGAGATCAGGCTGCCGCATCAAAACACGAACGAGCAGAGCTAAATGAAACGATAGAAAGTTTGAGAAAGGCATTGGCTAAAGCAGAGCTCAAGCTAGAAAGTAACGAAGCATATGTCAGTGAAGTCAAAGAACAAAACAGAGCACTTAGCCAGGATAATAAGGTTTTAAGTCAAGAGATTGCACAACGGAGCAGTGATATTGCGGGGTTGAGTGAAAAGCTAAGCGGTAAAGAGGCGCTTGTTAAGAACCTTTCGGAATCCAATAGTGAACTCAAAACACGAGTGGAAGAGCAAAGTAAGCAGCTGCAAAACGCAATTCAACGGCTAGAGGCTGCGGCCAGTGAAATAAAAGGCTTAAATGATACGCTGGATGATACCCGAGAAAAGCTCCTTGACGCGACTCATAAAATCACATCGTTAGAGAAGACGAATAGCGAGCAATCTGCGGTAATTGCTCGTTTTACTGATAAAACCTCTGGCGGCTAAATAGTGAAAAAAGACGCGCCGTTTAATCCTCATTGCAACGAGCCGGTTGAAAGCGGGAAATTCTGCTGGAGAATTAATGATGGCCGAGCATGGAAAAAGGAAACGCACGATACTGAGAATGAGGCGCTTAACACCGCTAAAACGTACTGCATTGATAATATTGGCGTGGGGGAGTACACAATTCACATCGGGATAACGAAAACCGAACCAGTAGAAACGCAACAATTGATTGATAGGTACATTACACACATTGAAATGTTCGGAGATATTGGCCCTCTTTTTTCTGCAATGGGATTGCCCAGCTCAATGCATGCTAAGGCGAAAAAGGATGTGGCACGTGCAACACAACATGTACTGCAAAACCTTACGCACCTATGTAAGCGCACAACCATACTGAGTTATGCCACGCATCTATTTTCAGTAAAAAACAAAGATGTCGGGATCGTATCAACGTCACTGCCTGATCTTCTTATGGAGCTTCGTGCCCAATATGGCCATGCAAACCCTGATTGGACGACAGTTAGAAATCTGCAAATCCTTTTAGTGAGAAAGTCGCGCGAACTCATTTCAGATCACTCATTGCCTTTTGAATTAAAGGCGATGTGCCTCTGGCAAGGTTACGAAAGGACAAAAAACAAATTACATATCGTATGCACTGAGTCCTACGGTCAGAAGCGTTTTCACCGCATAAAAGGCTCACCTTTGTGTGTTAAGACACCAAAGATTGAAAATAACCAAGATGAACACCCTACCCCATGTCTCACCTGTGTGGAGCGTTTGATTAAGCTTATTGCTTGAATGCCAAAAGTTAATATTGAGAGGCTAGTTGCAGCGTCTTGTTAACAATGTTGACGCTGCGCACTTGTTTCAGCTTTAACAAAAGATACTCTTTGGTAAGCTGCTCTACGGTTGTGAGAGTTGAGTGAATATATCGGCCTGCCAATAATTCGAGAAGCTGATCCATTTCATCAAGTGATACCGCTCCTGCCTCAATAGGCGACTCTGGGGCGAGTGTCATCACTTTAAAATCGACATCCAATAGTTGGAAAGGAAGTTGACTGAATAACGTAAAATCCTTTTGGCCTGTTTCAAACAACACGGACATTTCGGTGCGAATAAGCGAAAATGCGTCAGATTGGTCTAACACGACAATGGGCTTGATCTCTGACATGGATAGGGCCTTCTAAACGATTATGTCTGATAGTATGAATAAGGGCTTAAGCGCACCAGTTTTTCGCTTTGCTGCCGCCCTCATAAGGTACGCCGTGCCCTGCGTTGATCAGTGAGGACGTTAGGCTTTTGCCATCAATAATAACATCTGCAACGATACGAAAATATTTACCACGCTTAACATTATGCAGTTCAACACGTTTTGCGCTTCTGAGCATACCAACAGTAAACTGTTTAGCAGCACGTGCTAATTGTTTTTCTTTTTCACATTTTCCTCGCATTTCTGGGGTATCTACACCGGCAACGCGAATCCCAATACGACTGCCGATTAACGGGTGTAACCCTTGAATATCAGCACGAAACGTATCCCCGTCATAAATGGATGTGACTTGTGAGACGACTAAATCGCCATAATCCTCGTCTTTCGCTGAAGCAGGTGATTGCAGTAAGACTGCTGCAAAAACCCATAAAAAAATGTGTTTCATGATTTTATATATTCCAATTGCCATACGTGTTTAGGTGTGTAACATATCATACACACTTAAGGTTAAGGGGCAACGCTGAAAATGGCAAAAACGGATACAGAAAATGCCTGGATAACAGACATCGAAAATATCGAGGATGATGTTTTCTCGTTTACCAACGACATGCTTATCGAGTTTGATGAATCGCGCTATGTTAAGGGAAAGACCTACATCGGTACAGTTGACCTAAACCGTGTAAAAGGGTGTTGGCATCCAGACTATCGCGGTTGCATGTGGGGTGAATTGAAACCCGTTCCTGGCACTTTAAAAGGCGACCGTTCAGATCCTATTGTCGGCAACCAAATTCTCAAGCGCGTAATTCAAGGGGCGCGTGAACTCGCGGATAACCCAGAATATTATCTTAACGGAGACAGTAAAGATCACTGGTCTTTTTATGAATATAAAGGTGATTTTTATATTGAGGCCGGCGTCCATAGAACCGTGCTGGGCCGGTATTTTTTAGCTGCGAATGCACTCCCGCAAGAGATTCGAAATATCAGCATTACCCCTTGTATGGACATGCCTTGCGAACGTGAACCAAGCGATGTACGAAGCGATAAAACCTTTATTGATAAGGTGCTGAGCTACTTCAAAACGTTATTTAAGGAGTGAAATCTATGACATTACCACAACGTCTAACCTTCGTGGTTCTATCCATCATAGCAACACCTGGATACGGTGCTAATGGTTTGAATGTTGAAACGTTAGAGCAGTCCATTAATGAGCTCAATATTAACGTTGAGGCAACGTGTGCCGACCCAAAAACGCTGACGTTGTGCAATAGCACGTTAGAAAAAACGAAGCGCGCGATGGATGCTGTCACGCGCTCTGAGGTTAACACCCCAGAAGCACAAGCGCGTTTAGCCAAGCTGAAGGTGATCCAGCTTAATGCTGAACGATTAAAAGCACGCTCTGAAAAGTAATTTTTCAGAATCTGAAAAATTAGCCCCGCGACTAAAATGATGAGCCGAATTTCCATTGCGACTAGCATGGCCGTGCTATGATGGCATCGCCTGCTTAATCAATTCGTAAATTATGTCGTTAGAAAACTGCGTTTTAAATTCCACTTTCACGTCTTTGCTAATTTGATTAAACAACGTTTTTGCATGCTCTATCTTTTGCTGTTCCTCTTTTCTGAGTGTGTCTTTGCCGTCAACATCTTTAGTCTCAATGATGAAATTCAAATAATCACCGGCGCTGGTTTTGACGACATAAGCAAAGTCTGGCGAGTAGGTATAACCGCCTGACACGGGGATTTTTATCGAGTTTTTCGGAATTTTTGTGAATACAGTGACCGAGTCAATCTCGCCATCCGTAATGTTCAGCTTCTCTAACTCTGAGTCATAGAAAACATCTTCAAATAAATAGCTATCAAGAGGCGTGAGATTAGGTTGCGTATGCACCCCTAAGTCACTCGCTGCAACGTCTGTAAGAGGTTGGCCTGTGGTATCCGTAAACTTAGTCGGGTGTACGCTGTTTGAGATAATGTTATAACCAAGCCCGAACTTATTAAATGAGTTATACAGCAGGAACTTGCTAAAACCGGACTTTATCCTTCTGATCGTTTGAATATTAAGGTGGTCCGTAATATCTACGGTATCTTGAACTGATACAAAGGCCTTGTGTAAGGTTGAGCGTTTGATGAATGCGAACTGTGATAACCGGTTTATGAATTCGTGATAGGTCATGGTGCTGAACTTCGCAAAGTCATCGTCATTACCGAATACCGTTTTTGACATGGCAGTGTCATGACTGACATAGACCTTTTCAATACGTGTTTGAATGCCAGTTTTTTTGAAATTGTCAGACTCCTCAAGCAGGTATTTTATAAAAAGCCGTAGAAACTCATCCTCAGTAGCGATTTTATATTCCAATACCGCTTTTTGATTAATTAGCTCCCACAGTTGCTTAAGTTCATCAAACTTACCTATTCGCATTCTAGAGCGATTCTTCGCATCGCCGGCCACTTTTATTTTTCCCGCTTTCACGCCCGCAGGGAATGCTTTGGGATAGGTCGATTTTAACTGGGAATATGCCGTCTCACCTACAAGGTTCTTGCTTTTGTCAATAATCCCCTTTTGAACCAGATCCATCATTAAATCAAACGATTCTAAATCAGGATAGGCTGACAGAATTTTGTCTTCGAGCTCTTGGGTAAACCGGCTCGGCATCGTTTCTTTGTAAGAGGTTTCGTTTACCTCTTGCACCAATGATGCAACAAAGTCCTTTTCGGTAAAATCCACAAAATAGTTCAATCGGAACTCACCGTTAACACGGGCCATATATTCGTTAACTGGCAGACGCAAACCGCGCCCAACCTCTTGTAGCTTAGACGTAGAACTGCCGCTTGAGCGTAGCTTGCATAACGTAAATATGTTCGGGTTATCCCACCCTTCACGCAACGTCCATTTTGAGAAAATAAATCGACGGGGATTATCGAGCGACAACAACATTTCCTTGTCGTGGAGAATTTCATTTATTTCCTGTTCAATCTTTTCGTCTTTATCGCTGTTATCTTGGGAAAAGTACCCCCCATGAACGCTGGTTATGTCCGAAACGGTCTTTTCTAGGTACTGGCGATAAAACTCATCCGTTTCTGTGTTAAGCAAGGCTTTCGCCTCCGCTAGGGTCCATTCTTCAAACTTGGTTTTTAAACTGCCGGATATATTGTTCCCATCGCGGTAGCCTTTAATGTCATCAATGAAAAATAAGGTAAGCGGTTTAATGCGTGGGCGCTGGGTCAGCATCTCTCGTTCAACTTTGAAGTGCTCTTTAATAGCCCTTCGCATCATGTTGTCTTCAAGCGTACCAGAGTACGAGTAAGGGTTAATTGAGCTATTCAATTTGAGTTCTACACCGTTACTCAATACAACCAATTTCGTGTTCATTGCCTCAATGTGCAGATCGTGGATCTCGGGATGCGCTGACGCTAACGACTCTCCTTTGCCAATCTTAATGGTCTTTTTGACACCGTTTTGGTTTAGCTCAAATGTGGCTTCTCGTGTAGACGATGATTTTAATGTCAGGCTCGCCACGTCATCGCCGACCATGTCTTCAACAAACGCGTTAATACCTTTCACAAGATCCTGGTTAAAGGCATCAACAGCGGTAAGGCGGTAAACAAGATTTTCGTACGCATCATTAAAGGTCGCTCCATAACGAATAATGTATTGAGCATTGAATTTTTCAATGTTATTCCACGTTGTCTTCGATTTTGGAAACTTATGAGGCTCATCAATGATAATGAACGGTTTGACAGCGCTTATTGCTTCAATTGGGGTACTGTATCTATTGTCGAGCAAACCTCTATCATACGACTCGCTTAAAGAGGGTGAATTCACCATGCCAGAGTTGATGATCAATACGTGAATGTATTTTTTGTTCAAGCAGCTCGCTTCAACGAAGTCGTGAATAGATTGGGGCATAAAAGAACGCGTACTCTTTCGTGACGACTTTTTGCTGTCCACAACATATGTTTTTATTTCCCGTTCCGTCTCTTTAAAGTGTATTTTCAGCGCCTCACTCTTTAAAAAGTTTACGGTCCCCGCCTTGATGGATAGTGTTGGCACAATAATAATCAATTTGTTGAGCCCAAAAATTCTATTAAGCTCAAACATTGTTTTGGTGTAGGTATACGTCTTACCCGTACCGGTTTCCATCGATACGTCAATCACGTTACTTAACGGATTATGGTGTTCATCAGAATGCTCAATGTTATTAAACTCATGGATAGCCTTTATGTTGGCACGCCGCTGCTCTTTGGCGAGAGAGAGCAATGGGTTAGCTAAGAGTTGCATACCTTTATCTGCATCCAATTGCAGTTCGGCGCCTTGAAACACATTTAGTACCGCATCGACGCCGGCTTTTTGATGGGGCAGGTTCTTCTCAAAAGTAAATCCTTTGCTGCTCATTAGTTACGTACCACCACGTCAATTTCAATAGACTTTTTGTTCGCGTAACTTCTTATGGCTTCGTTCAATTCCATCTGCTTAACAGAATCAAAATTGTTAGCGTAAAAGATTATTTTGTTCGGATCGAAGTTCTCATCATGGATATTATCAAGCTTGTGAAGCAGTGCTTTTAACGCATTACTACTGAAGTTAGGCGCAATCATATATAAACGCCTTTCACATAAATGCGCTGTGTAGTCGTCAAGTTGAATGGGGGTAATGGGCGTGGTGAGCTCGCTTCCATCATAAAGAGACCAGGTAACAAGTAACGTCTGATATTGTTCTTCGGTTAAAAGGACATCATCAAACATAGTGAGATTAGTAAGTGAAAGCCCATTTTCGTCGCTATTTATGCGAAAATCTGGAACGGTCTCAAATACTTTAAAGCCCAAATTTACGTTAAGGTCAGGATTCTCTTTTTCGATTTTTTTAATAGCTTTTTGGATTCTCGATTTTGTAATATCAAATATAGTGCGGTAGCCCGCTTTAAATGCTTCAGTTTTTTCGTTAATCACTTCCGATAATTGAATGCATATAAAGTTTATAGGCTTTTTTTCAGTTGAGTATTTTAACACGGCGTGAGCCGTAGAGCCTGAACCGGCAAAAAAGTCCAAAACAATATCGTTTTCTTCTACAGAAATTTGAAGCATCCTTTCTATTAGGCGCAACGGCTTTGGAGTCGAAAAGACTTTTTTTCCCAATAGGACAGCGGTTTCTTTTTGAGCTTCATCGTTATGTCCAGCAACGTCATATGTCCACCATGTATTTGGAACGGTGCCATCTTGTATTTCACTAAGAAAACGTTTTAGACGAGGCTTTTCATAATTTAATTCCGCTCCCCAATACAAACGATTTTCCTTAACCATCTGCTCGTGTTTTTCTTTTGAGTACCGCCAAACGGCGTTCTCTGCCGGCCATATTTCTCGGCCATCTAGAGGATGTATAATTGGGTACCAAAGTGTTGGGCGCTCTTCTCTAGTTTTACTGCTAACTGTAGCGGCCTGACTTCTTATATCGCCTGACCCGACTTTATCCGCACATTCCGACCCGCAATCATTGATTCTATCCTGCGCAGTCGGCTCACATTAAGCGAGAATGAACCCACATTGATTGACACTGGGACTGATTTCATCGGGTTAGGCCCACATTAATCGACACCATGATTAGTGATCTTTAGGAACACTGATAGCGCCAGATTGGATACCCTGTGCCATGTTTTCGAGCATCTGTGCAAACCTATATAGCCCAGGATGTTCATTGCAAAGAAAATTAAGTTCTTCTTGGTCGCAGCTATCCATCAATTGTTTAAACGTGTCCATGTAATCATATGAAGCCTGTAATAGCTGGATATCGCCGTGTTCATTGTTAGGATATTGCTTCACTCCTTTATCAATGATTTTTGCCAGTTTTCTCTTTTTAGAGGATATCTTCATATTGGTAAACCTGCCTCGCGCATTTCCGCTGTCATTTCTTTAGCTCTGGTAGGGTCAAGGTCGCCTTTAAAGAGCTTGCGAACATCAGCCGGTTTGTATCTAAACTGATCGGCAATAACACGCTCGTTGTAGCCGTGTCTGATAAGTGTAGGTTCAATTTCATCAATTCGACTTGATAGCGTTTCTTCTAGCAAATCGACGTTAATAGGTTTAACACCAACGGCATAGGCTTCTTCTAACGCTAATGTAAGGTGCTGCTCTACCTGGAGAGGTGTTGTTAAATGCTCTGCTAGGTAATCTACCGCCTGATCTTCAATAATATCTTTAACCTTCATTTTGTCATCAGTGCATTTATCTAGGAGCCAATTAATGTAATCACGCAGAATACCTTGTGAAGCGTCAAGTGACATAGTTAAAGCCCGATAACCAACTTCTTCCATCGTGGGTGATTTAAGGTCATTCCGAAGCTTTGGGTGTCCGGCTAGAACAATTGATAATTTACCACCGCCTTCATGTATGACCTCCATAAGCCGTTTTAAGCCTGTTAATGTCCGGTGGTGTAAGTCGTGAGCTTCGTCACAGAACAGAACTACGGGCTTTTTGCTCTTCTTAATGAGTTCCTGTAAATCTCGTTCCCGCTTTTCACCAAGCTTAGGTACCCGGTAATCATTATCGCCTGATACATCGTAAAACAAGGCCGTGATCAGAGTGGTCAAATTGGTCTTTGATTTTTCAACTGATAATGACTTGGCCACAATCACATTTTTCTCCGCAGCCAACTGCTTTTGAATGCGTTCTAGATAAGTTGTTTTACCAATGCCCACAACACCAGTCAATGCGATAAGCTGGCCTTCAGGTATGATTTTCTTGAGTTGTTTAAACAGCCGCTTAGCCGTGTCGGTTTCAAAGAAATCTGCGTCTCGAAAATACTTCTTGATGCCAAAGTGCTCCATGACTTCAATTTGCATGTTCCCCACTCCTATTATTGAAATATTCTTTTATTTGTTTCATCACAACACCTTTGTCTAATGACTGAGACAAGATAGCGTCAATCATATCTCTGTCGCCTTGCTCCAATATTGCTAATGGTTTTCCTAGATATTTGGATATGGCGAGCTTAGCCTTCAATATGTTCTCATACTGTTTTTCATTGAATGGATCTGGATCGTCGAATTCTCGCGTAGGAACTGGCTCAACGACATTTTTCATAGACAGTATAACCTCGTGGTTTTGATCACTTTCAGACTCAGGCAGTTTTAACGACTTCGCTAAGGTTTCTAGTTTGCCAAGCCGTTTTTCCGTCTTGGTTTGCTTAAATTTACGGTAGCGGTATAAAGGAATTGGGCCACTGACGGGAAAATAAGCGCCGTAACGTTGACCATCATGTTCGACATAGAGTTCGTCATCAAACAGTCCCCACCAAAGAACGACTTGTTCGCCAGCTAAGTCGGGGTCCACCTCATACATGCTCCCATCAATGGGAATTCTGGCGTCAATGCCTACTGTTCTTTTTTCAGGCTCGCGAGCAAAAGATGAAAAACGCTACCAGCTGCACATTTGTTTAACAGCGCCGTCAATATTCTGAAGCCAGTCTTCCGTTCGAGAATGCGGCTCTGCTCGATGTTGGTGATCATTGTATTTCTTCAAATATTCACTCAACATCTGATTAGCTTCAATTTCGTTCTTGGGTTCACGCAAATGATAAAGCACTTCATGGCATTCCTTAACCGTGCGAAAGGCTCGTTCAACTTTACCTTTTGACCTAGCTGTTTTACGCCGTTTATCCTTGCTATCTGGCATATGCACCTTTACATCAATGCCCAAATACTTCATTACAGATTGAAATACCCGACTTCGGGCAATAGGCCCGTTGTCCATATAAATCATTTGTGGGATGCCTTGAAAAGGTACATCTGGGTCTGACTTGGGTGACATAGCATTAAAAAGAAAGCGCAGCGCGTTGCCTGCATCCTCGCCGTGGACGTTGCGATATTCCTGATAACACACACCACTTCTATCATCTACTACTGAGTAGAGCATAAGCATTGGCAATCCCTTAGACTCATCATACCAAAGCGGCTCTTCAACACTTTTTAAGTCTGACGGGCTAAGATCAAACTGCCAGCATTCATTGCTGTGCCTAGCTTGAAATCTCACTGCTGGCGCATTCTTGATTAGATTGTGTTTATCAAGGCCAAACTGAGATAGATACCTGTTAACGGTTGTCTTGTTAAGCTTGCCTTTTTCAAGCTTAATAAAACCATATTCTGACTCAACGCCTGTGCTTTCCAATAAATCAATCGCTACATTGGTTGATATATGCCGCCCGTTCTTGTTTGTGGTGCGAATTTTCAATGCGGCTATAATTTCGCAGTACCTTTCCATCTCTGAAATAGGGATAACTCGTGACTTTCCCGAATCCGTTCGTTTAAGGGACTTTGGTTTGTTGACTGCCCTCAGCTGACGATAAAGTGTGCTTTCAGAAACACCATATAACTCACATGCCGACTTAACGATTTTTTTACGCTCTTCAGAACGCGCAGGGTATTGGTCCATCCGTGAAGACAGATCAAGCAATACCTCTGACGCAATCCGTTTGGCTTTCATACTGAATTATTGTCTTCCTCTTCATTCCATATTTTATAGACGGTTGAGCGACCAATACCTAGTTGCTTTGCTACTTCTGTGGCTCCAACATTTTGGTGTTTTAGCTCCATCACTTTAGTCCTGTCTATAGAACGTTTGCGACCAAATTTTACGCCTTTGGCCATTGCATCTAAACGCCCCTCGTTCGTCCTTTCAAGAATTCGTTCTCTTTCAGCATCGGCTACGGCACTTAGGATAGTGACAACCATTTTCCCCATTGAACCTTCAGTGCTTAATCCTTCTTTAATAAAACGGATATAGACACCTTGTTGGGAAAAATCCTTTATCAATTTAATCATCTCAGCAGTATCACTACCAAGTCTGTCTAATCGAGTTACTAATACCAAGTCACCTTCTTCAACCTTTATGCGAAGCAAATTCAAACCTTCACGATCTAAATCTGCGCGACTTCCAATATCGGTAAATATTCTTGAGCTTTTTACACCTTCTTTTAATAGGGCTTCTTTTTGGGCAACAAGTGACTGTTGACTGGTTGATACGCGAGCGTATCCAAATTTTCTCATACTTATTGTCTACTAAATCGAATTATAGAATATGTGTCCACTAAATAATAATATACGAAATAATAGACATTAGAAAGATGGCTTGCTAAACTGTACATTATGTTATGATATATTAGACGTTCAGATTTGTTTTAGATAAGGATAAATTATGACCAGCGATGCAAAACTACCAATTCCTAACCATTTGCGTGCACCAACAAAAGGTTTACACGGTAAATATTCGATTGAGCGAGCCGATGGAAAAGCCTTGCCTGATACGTTTGAAGCATTTGTGTTACGTTTAGACTCTGGTGCAGAGCCTAATCACCTAAAAGCTTGCAGAGCGGCAATACTGACCTACGCGAATGAGATTGAAGCGCATTTGCCAGAACTGGCAAAGGACATCAGAGATAAGTGGGGGAGAAATGACTTCAGACAAAGAGCGATATCGTGAAGAGAGAAAAAAGGACGCTCTGTTGTACATCACCATGTTAGTTGTCATTTCTGGAGGGTTTTATTTATTTCCAATGTTTAGCCCAGAATCACTTATTCCAACCATAGTGTTGACAGTATGGGGGTTAGGAATAGCGCGTCGTGGTTACTTATATGGAGCACATTTAGAAAAAATTGAGCCAGAGCTTAAACAAATGGTTGCTAATGGTATGAGTGAGCATGATGCTATGTTGAAGTTGGGGTGTGACAAGTATCATTACAAGCCGTTTTGGGCGATAAAATAGATATGGAGAAGTAGGTACGTTATGCAAGTCATCAAAGGATACTCATTTGAATTTAAAGACCTGTGCGGAACCCTGTATAACTTCCAGTGCAATGAAAAGGATAAGTATTATATATCGACCAATAACGGCCAGTTGCATCGAAGAAAATAATTGAAACTTTCAGAGTTACATCAACTCATCTACGTCGAGGTCAGTAAAATTAAATAAAGTGGGCCTAACCCGATGAAATCAGTCCCAGTGTCAATCAATGTGGTCTCATTCTTAACTAATGTGAACCATCGCCATAGGATAGAGTCAATGATTGTGGGTCAGGAAGTGCGGATAAAATCGGGTCAGACAGGATAATAAGTCGGGCCGCTACAGCTAACATACTCTCCTGACGTCCAAACGCCTCTAGGATCATTGTCTGGGTTTTTGTATCGTGAAATCTGCTTCTCCGTTCTAGGTAGCAACCTCCTAGAAAACGCTTCCGTTTTTCTGTATACCAAAATGTGGTCATGCATTGCTGCGATATTGGGGTCATCATTAGATACTGAATATTTTTTCTGCCAAACGATGTTAGAAACAAAGTTTGCCTCTCCAAAGATTTCATCGCAAACCAGTTTTAATTGACTGACTTCGTTGTCATCAATGGAAATAAAGATCACGCCGTCTTCTCTCAGCAACTCTCTCGCAATATAAAGCCTTGGATAAATAAACGTTAACCACGCACTATGCGTGCTAGAGCCCTTGTCGAGAAAACTTAAAATCCTCTCCGCTTCATCTGTGTCTACCCCCGACAGCTCAGACAATTGTTCTTTAGTAAACTTACGGTCGTCGTTATACACAAAATCATCTGAGCCAGTGTTATAGGGCGGATCAATGAAAATCATTTTTACTTTTTCACTGTACGCGTTCACTAAATGCTTGAGCACTTCAAGATTGTCCCCTTTAATAAGCAGGTTTTTGCTGCCCCTGTTCTGCTCTTGAGTATTGTGCTCGACATCGGCATTGATGAGTGTGTTAGGTGGGATATTCGCGAGTAGGCGCGCGTATGACTTCCCTAACCAGTTAAGGGAATAACTTTCTCTTGATAACTCTACGCCGCCTGTGCTGCATATCTCCTGCATCCTTTCGACGATAAAATTACCGTCTCTGTCAAAGCAATTAGGGAAATGTTTTTTTAACGTCGCGATTTGCTTACTGTTGGCCGTTTCAACATTTGCGTGCAGGGTTTCTTGTTTTAAATTCATTTGTCTGTCAATTCCAATACTTTTTGATTAGTCAAAAGGGTTTACACAGTTGTTGTTACGAACACTTCGGTTAGTCCAATCCGTTGGAGTTCAGCAATCGCGCCGTCTACGCTTTTGAAAACGCGCGGTTCATAGGGTTGTCTGGAACTACTCAGTGTCAGTGATTGGTCATCACTATGGGAGTTGGTGAAGGATATCGTATACCGGCCTTTTGAACCTCTGATCCTCGCGCTATCCACACTTCCTTTTCTCACTTTGTCTTTGGCCATTGAACTTAAGATATAATTTTCACTGGTGATAAATGCTGTCATGCGGGATACCAATAGTTATTTTTGTCACAATATCAAATTATGTATCATAACTACACTTTTGATTGCCTCGTGAAGGAAGTTTTGAAAAAGGCAATGGCCAATAACATGGCGTTGCGCTTCGCGCCCGCTCTGTGATGCTGCGCATTCAACCAGGCTTCGCCTGTTTTCTCCCTGCGGGTCACGGCCACTAACGCAAAAAATCATGACGTTGGTCGCAGACCAACAGAAAAAGGATGGCAAGCCCATTCACACCCCTTGTCATGCTCTCCTGCAGTTGCATTTAAAAAGCAAAATGCAGCTGCATCGAGCAAGGGGTGCGCCTGCGCTTTTCGTGGTTATGGTGCCGCGTTGCGTCACCTCTGTGCCTGCGATGGCGTGAGCTTCAGGTACACACAATAGGTGCTTTAGGATGGCTGCGGTCGTTGATGACTCTGGGATAACACCGCGCACTGTGCAAAAGTGGCCTACGGCCAACAGCCTGCTTTTGCACAGTACACAGCGTCACCCCGTAACCGAGTCACGACCTCAGCGGAAGCATCCTAAAACACCTCTTTATTCTGTCACCGGAAGGGACCCCCCTGCCCTACCCAGGCAAAAAGACAAAGAGCGTGGGGAGCGCCCCACACGCGCCCGCCCTAACAAAAGCATCAATTTGCGTGCCATTAAACGCCTTAGAATAAAGTGTGATAGGAGGACGTTTTTGATCGCGAAAAGGTCTAATAAATTCACTATTAAGGTTGTTAAAAGGGTTGTATTTGTGGTTGTTTTTTGATACATTATAAGCATCAACAGCGGATTCCCCAACGCGTTGATTTTCACACCTTGTGGGGAGATTACAGGAAATGAATGATGCAACAGACTCTGACCAATCCAGCCGATTTTGCTTCGCTTAAGCACGGTGCGTTGGGCTATTGTGATGCCCACGCGCTCAGTGATTTTAAGTTCGGTAATCAGCGCGGAGAAAAGATACCCGAAGAATTTAATGACTTGTGTAAATCCGTCAAACACCACAAAGGAATTCACACGTCTGTGGGCGTTCGCTTTAACCCTGAACAGCCCGATAAGCTCGAACTTATCTACGGACACTGCCGTAGGGATGCCGCCATTGAGACAGGCTTTACAACAGTGCCATTTCGGTTTTTTGAAGTGGATGACGATACCGCCTATCAACTGCATATCAGCGAAAACTTTGATCGCAATGATTTAGATATTGTCGCAAAGGCCAAAGCTGCACGGACGTATCTGTCACACTTCAAAGCGGATTATGAAGCGGTTGCCAGCAAGTTGAACTTGTCCGTTAAAAAAGTACGTGAATTGCTTGAGCTAAATAAATGCTCTGACAAAGTGCTAAGCGCCCTGAGAAGTAAAACCATCAGCGAGGGTCATGCGATCCTACTGGCCTGTTTCCCAGCCGAACAACAAGATAAAAACCTCAACGTCATTATTGCTGAGGGGTGGACAGTGGCAACGCTCAGAGAGCGTTCAGGAAAAGCAAAATTGCCCTTGTCCCGTGCGATATTTGATCTTGCCGACTGCCAGGAATGTGAACACAACTCCATTCATCAGCAAGACTTGTTCAGTGTGGGTGATACTAAAGCGCAATGTGCTAAACGCGCCTGTTATACCGAAAAAACCACCGCGCATTTGGAAAACCAAAAAGCCGAACTCACAGAAAAATATGGGCATATCTTGTTGCTGTCTGAGTGCGCCAAAGAAAACCGTAACGCCGTCAGTGCCGATATCCTTGGGGATGCACAATGGGCGACATGTCGCACTTGTGACGATAAAGTGGCCGTGCTTAACGATGACATCAATAAGCAGCTAGGTGCAGTGCTGCCGAATCAATGCGTGAATAAAGTCTGTTTTACCGACTGCAAAACAGCGTATGAAAAAGAGGTCAAAGTACAATTGGACGCTCAAATTTCAGATTCTGAAAAAGCGACCGAAGCACAGAAAGCAAATGCCAAAGCCGTTGCGAAAAAGACCGCGAAAGCCAAAGCAACAGGCACACTGCCAACTAAAGCCACGGAAAGTTACAAATCCGCCCTACGCGCTGCGGCCACGACGTTTTATGCGGATGACAATCGCTTTAGTCAATGCGTACTTACCGCTGCTATCGTGAGTCAGGCCAAATACACCGATGATGTGATCAAACACGCTCGGTTCGCGGATGCGCTGGTGACATGTTTATCGCTTAGTAACGAGCAACGTGCCGCTATCACTCAACACGCAATCACCCATCTTTTATGCAAAACGGACACGGATGCCAATTCATCCAGCGTGACCGATACGCTGATCCAATGCTTGAGCGTGGATAAAGCAACCAGCATTGAGCATGTGACCGCTGCGTGGACACCCACCAAAGACAACTTAAGCGTGTACACCGCAGACTTGCTCCCTGCATTAGTCAAAAGTGCTGGACTCGATAAAACCTTGGGTCAGGACGCCTTTGACAAGCTGGTCAAATTAGGTAAAGGCAAGATGATTGAGAATATCCTTGCCGCTGATCATGACTGGTCAGGTTACGCGCCTAAATCCCTCATTCAACTGATTGCTAAATAAGGACACACTATGTTTTCACTACTTTCTCAAATGATCACCAAAGCGAACCTGTCAGGCATGACGTTAATGGTCAGACCGACAGGGCAAGGGCGTTTATCCGTTGTCATCTGCGCTGAATCGACAGACTGGAAAGCCGATGACGCCAACTTAAAGGCTGCACTGACGCAGCCCCTTGTGATTGAGGGCGAAGTCATGGCCTTAGAAGAGCAGCTTATCAGCGATTTAGCTACGCACAGTGAGTCCTTTGTGCGTGCTGTGGTGAGCAGCAATGCCAGCAAGGTCAGTGCTGCACATGATGCTGCTGCCAGCGCATCAAGCGCGACACCCACCCACGAAAGCGAAAACGTTGGAGCAGACGATACCGATGATGACGCGCCTATCAATGTCGGTGCGCCCGTTACTGATAATGACTTGTTTTAATAGGTAGGAGACAGCCAATGACAACCACTGTAGAGCGTGTTTTTAAATTAGGCGCAACGTCACTGCCCGATCCTTGCCCAACAGGTTCGCTTGACGATGCGGTACGTGTATTAAGCCGTGACTATCCGCAGTTTCGCCAAACGCGATTGTATGTGGAGGATGGGGTGCTTGAACATGGCAAGCTGGTTTACACCTTGAAGCTACCCCCTGCCAAAACCAATGGATGACCGATAAGGACAAAGCCCTTGCTTGCGTTGCGACATGGACAGCGCAAGCAAAGGTTAAACACGACACATTCCATGATGCACTAACAAAACTCGATAAGGTACACAGACGATGCAAGACACCGCTTACGGTTCACAAAATACAGCGATTAGCGCCCATCGAGCCACGCAAGCTCCCTGTGCCGTTACCTTGCCTTATGTAAACCCCTTATCGTGTGAGTTAATTGGACAAACCGTGGTGTACAAAGGTAAAGCAAAGCGCCTATTCACTACTGCCCTGCCCCCTATCGATAGCCTAACGCTCGTGTATGAGCGTGTCAGCGAAACGCTGCGCGAAGCCATCGAAATGGGAGCAATCAGTAGCGAAGAAACCCAGGCACTCATTGCATCGTTCGATGAAACGACTGACCCACGCCACATCATTCACCTGTTGCAATGCAAAATAGACAACCTTGAAATGGCAGAGGAACTACAGGCCATTCACGACAACGCCAGCGCCATTTATGCGGCTATCCATGCACTAGGCTATCGCACCGACACCCTATGCGTCGGTGATATAGCAATAGGCGAGGACGGAGTGTACTTTGCGCTATCGGAGGCACTACGCGTCACTATCATCGATGATCGCCATCTCCCCTACCCTGTTCAACTTGGACTTGCGGCCTTGGCGCAATACTTCGGTAAATTGTGCGGTACGGCTACCGAAGATAGTTTTATCCATTACAGTGAAGATTATGAAACGTTGACCTGCTTGTCTGAAAAAGCTAAACGCGACTTGCTTTCGCTGGAAACCGATCTGGAAGCCAGTGCCTACCTCGCTGAATTTGAGTCCATTGCAGAAGATACCGTTTGGTCAGAGTTTATGGATTTAATGGAAAACTATTACGGTTACTATATCGAAAACGACGAACATCACGACGATATTGCAACCTTGATCCAAGCGCATCGAGGTCGGCTTGCCTTTACAATGGCGGATCAGTTTAAGCCTGAAAATACGTACCGCCTTTCACAAGGTAAAAAACTCATGCGTCGATTAAAACGCTTATCACGCCACTATGAAAAACATGCCTGCGCCCCCCTACTTGAGCAGCTTATAGCACTTTTGCACATTGCTACCCTGCACTATCGCCCTGCACAGTATGAATTTGTCTTTTTGACCGATGCTTACGCCCTGGAATACCAGCAAGCGGTCTGCATGAAATCGATAGAGAGTAGCACCATCAATGATGATTTTTCAGAATCTGAAAAACACATTATGGAAACAGGCGAATACGCACATATCGCCATTGAAATTGACAATGACCGCTTCATGGCAGTGTGGCGCAACCATCAATTAGGGTGGTTATTGCTGCATTGTCTTGAGCACACTCTTAAGGAGTATCAAAACCATGTTTAATACGGTATCGCCCCTTATGCACTACAGCAGCATTCATGCTCCCTCGATTAACCGCAAGGCGCACTTTGCACTCGTCTTTCATACGGTACAAAACGAAACCGTCACAACCCGACACCCCATTAACGAGAAAAACCAGCTTTGTGCAGGAACGGTTGTCGATCCTATCGATGTCATCCATGCCACACTGGAAGCCAAACACGCCAAAGAGGGTTACAGGGCTGCGCCGATCACTTCGTCGATAATGCCAGCGCGTGTTATCGTCGATGATCATCAACGGCTGATGTGGCACAGCAAGGCGCAAGATCGCAGCATGTGGTTCTCAGGCCGCGAGTGCGGCACAGCGACACTCCGTGTATGGTGGCCGCCTCTGTTGTTTGTCCTTGATAAGCGCACAAAAGGGCTATCGGTATTTGCGTTAGCGACAGGGGCGCGACCTCATGCCAATACGCCCATCTACCGCGCACCCCTCATGAACGTCAATAAAGAGGGGGCAATATGCTTAGGAAGTGCCACGCTGCCCAAAGACACCACCAATACCAATATTGTTGAAATGGAAAACTGCCTGTATGACAGCAACTTTAGCCACCTCAATGTGACGTGCGAAAAACACCCTCACATGGCAGATGATAAAGCGCATGTTGCCTACTACCGTGAACGCCAACGCGCTCGCACCCCATTTAAAGCCAGCGACTTGTTACGCGTTGGTGTATTAAGCGATTTACTTTAAGGAGCGCAACATGAAATTCAAACTCAGTCCAACTATGCTGAATCGCCACGTTAACGTTACCGTGGCAGGGTGTGGCGGCACAGGCAGTTACTTACTGCCCATGCTTGCGCAAATCAATTATCTGTTACGCGCCCTGTCAGGTGATATGTGTGGACTTAATGTGACCGCCTACGATCCTAACTGTGTTCGCATAACGAATGTGGGTCGTGCCAATTTTTGGCCGGTTGATGTTGACCGACCAAAAAGTGAAGTATTGATAGAACGTCTTAATATGGGTTTTGGTACGCAATGGACGCACAAACACGCAAACGTTGAACGCTGCCATGCTACTTCGTGTGACTTTTTGATGACATGCACCGATACGGTGTCGTCTCGAATGGCAATAGGTCAGGCTCACAAAGAGGATGATAACGAGATCGTCTGGATAGACGGCGGCAACGGTGAGTCGGATATGAATGTGTGTGTGGGGCATTTAGGGTATCCGCGCAACACACTCAAAATACCCAATTGGTTTGACTTGTACGCACCAACCATGCAAAACGTAAAGGACGACACCCGTAAAAGTTGCAGCCATGAAGACTCCATTACGCGCCAAGATTGGGGCGTGAACCAACAGTGCGCAATGCTAATGGCACGGGTGTTATGGCGTTTTTTACGCCACGGCGCAACCGCGCATGGCTTGCATTATTGTGATATTAATGCGGAACAATTGGACTCGCTACGGATAGACCCAGCGGTATGGGCTACATTTGATTACCAGGGCGAGGGCGCTGTACACTGAACACGCTTTTTTGCATCGGCAGGGACGCCACCTTTTTTTATCCGTTTTTTCAGAATCTGAAAAATACCACTGCGGGGTTAATCAGGAAGTTGATGTGACACTAAAAGGGTAAGGAGTTTACCCCCGCTTATCATGGCAATATTGTTACCCAGTGATGACCATGACCCTTTCGATGTGCGGCCACAATGCACAAAGACACCGCGCACATTGCGCTTGTCGCACAGCGCACGAAATGCTTTCACATGCTCCACTTTAATATGGCTGGCGTAGCGCTTCGACTGTACGAAGTGCCATTGCCCACGGAATTTGACTTCACCATCTTTGCCGCCATCACCACTGTACCTAGTAGAGCGCTTCACGCGACACCCAGCGCGTTCAAAGCTGGTGAGTACCATTTCCTCAAATATGTAGGGGTTCACGCTGCGAATAAACCCAAATTGCTGCTGTGCAGTCGGAATGCGCTGTAATCGCGCTAGGTGTTTTTTGGCAACCCATCGATAAAACACATGGCGAGGTTTAAATCTACGCGCAAGCAGGGTTGCAAGTAATAACGCGCCCAAAATAACGAATGGCCAATGTGAATGCAGTTGTTGTAACGCGTCTATCACGGTTTGCTCCTTTTTGAAAATCGAGGGCTGGGCAAGCCCAGCCCGAATAATGTTGGTGCAAGGTGTGTATCTTTTTCAGAATTAACCAGCCCGCCTTGGGGCGGTCTGTCGAATTCTGAGATACCCTCCTTGCTTTGCTCTATCCTTTGCTGCGTCTAATCCGGCATTTGTTGTTAACTTTTTCTTGTGCTCGTTTTTATACACTGTTATTGTGTGGTGTGTATGTTAAACAACACACTATCACAAACAATTAAGGTAAGCACCATGAACAAGATAACTGCGTTACTCCCCGTGACACTCTGCCTGGCGTTGTCGGGTTGCATGTCAACGGAAACGACGACCACGAAGGTCGGGAAAAATCGCGGCGTTGTGACGCAATCTGTCAATGCCGCCGGTGATACGATTGAAGTGGTTAAGTCACTGTCGTGTCCAAAACCTGTCGCTAAGGTGTCCATTGCGCCACTTAAGTGTAAGGCCGCTAAATGCTCAAACGTGCCGCAAGCAACGGGAAATCTGGCAGTGATCTTGTCACTCTCCGATCAGGGAATTCAGGATTTTTCGACGCTAGGGGATAGCATGACCACCATGCTTGCATCTTCGCTGCAAGCAACCGGCTGCTTCACGGTGCTTGACCGTGAGACCATGGCCGAAATCGAACAGGAAATGCGCCTTGCCGGTGTTGAGTTCAAGCCCGATGCCAGCGACTACCTGTTTACGGGGGCAATCACCAGTTTTGAATACGAAAAACGTAAATCCGGTATCGGCTCCTTTTTAGGCGCTGCCGGAGGGTTGCTGTCAAATACTGAAACCACGGTTATGCTGGGCTTGGACATGCGCTTGGTCAACACACAATCATCAGCGGTTGACTATAGCGAAACCTATCGCAGCGATGCGTCAAAAGATAACTACCGCTTTGGCGGCTTAGGTTTTGGAGGGAGCGGTGGTGTTGCCGCCGGTGCAAGTTTTGGTGGTGACGTTGAAGTTGAAGAAGCCGTTCGCACCGTCATTGATCAGGCGGTTTTTGATCTGATTGAACACGCTGCGAAAGGGCAGTACGTGGTCTCAGAAGTCGAAGTCGAGGCAGAGTAGGGGGCTGGTCTTCCCAACCTTTGGCGCACCTATCGTGCGCCTTTTTTTCAGAATCTGAAAAACGCCTTGGCGCGAGGATAAACGTTATGGCAAATGATGAATTACACCAGGCCGTCGATCTGCTCTTTTCTACGCCTGATACCTTACGCGAACTGTCCGTTGACGATTTGGCGCGCATCTTTATCGCCTTTAAGCGCAATGATTTTTTGCTTGGCCTGCTAATGAGTTCAACCGACGATATCGATGATGGGCAACATCCGCTTTCTATATTAGGCAAAAACGAGATGGAAACGCGTCGTCTTATGGACTTTGTCGGTTGTGTCTATGATAGAAAAAATAAAGCGCTTTTCGATATCGTTGAGGTTGGCTCTTATGCGCATTATGAAAGCTTGCTTAATAACGAGCATATCATGGCAAAAGAGTCCATCTTGCGTCTTAAGCTTTCCCAGCCGGAGCGCCCCGCGTGGTTGTCGTGGTTATACCAAAGTGAGACAGCATTTTTCCAAACGCAATTACATGCCTTGGCGCTGTATGAGCGTCAAGTGACAAAGGTGATTGACGAGCTTGTATTGACCTACGACACATTGACCTTTCCCGCGCTATCGGCACGCATTGCCTATGATGCGTTACTTAGAAAAAGACCGGCATGCTTTCATGTTCCCTCTCAGCCTAAGTGATTTTTCAGATTCTGAAAAACGCGTTCGTCAACGAAAAGGCAGGGCGTTACGCTTCGCGCCGTTCTGCACTGCTTCGCATTCAACCAGACCAAAGAGCGGTCTGTTTTCACCCTTCGGGTTGCTGCCACTAACGCAACGGGCCTGTCGTCCCGTTGAGGGCGCGACGACATCCCATCGCTGCACGACGTGGCTGAGCCGTGTTTTTCCTTTTGCGTTCTCGCGGTCTTTATGTGTGATAGGAGCAGATAACCTGTGGTATGGCAAAAGTGGCCTGCGGCCAACTACCTGCTTTTGCCATACCACAGAACACCTGCTTATTCCTTTCACACGACCTCAGCGAAAGCAAAAGAAAACCCCAGTCATGCACAGCACACCCGTGCAGGGCAAAGTGGTGGCTGTCGTCGCACAATTAGAGCGTGGGGAGCGCCCCACACGCGCCCGCCCTAACAAAAGCAACTCGGGGGAGCTGGGGAGGGCTACCCTGGCGGGTCGAACATTTATGGGTTGGTTCGGCTTTAATGGTTGTTTAAAGGGTTGTAGTTGTGCTATGATTAACGGTAACAACATTGTGTTGTTTCAGCATTCCTCGGCTGAATTAAATGGTGAGGAGGAGAAGACGATGACCCTTGAACACGCTTTATGTATTGATCTTAAACACCGAAACATCCGCGTCTACATTCCGCGCGCACTACTTCCCGCGCGGTGCGACGAAGTAGTCCAAACCTTGTGTAGTGCCCCTCTGACATGCAGCGATGACATGTACCGGCTGCTAACTGCGCTTAAGCAGCTTCCAGATCATGAGGCGCTTCCCCCTCGTGCGGTCGCGCTAGGGTTGGCCATTGTGCTGTCCAACTTTGACTTCCTGCTCGATGATAAACGCCGCAGTGAATTGTCCACCTTTTTCAAAAACAGCGGTTACACGCTGATTTATGACCGTACCAACGGGCTGTGGACACCACCGGAGTTACTGACTTACCCGCCTGTGTTGCGCACGCAACACGATGTGTCGATGACGTTACATTAGGAGACGGCAATGCGAATTCAACTGACGGTGTTCTTATTTGATTTTTTACTGATTTTGGCCATGAGTGTTAGCCTTGCGGTTGCAGCTCTACTTGTCGGGATGCGCATTGGTACTGAACGTTTAGCGGCTCCTGTGCTGGCAAACGTACACGTACTATCGCAACTTACCGACGATAACCTTGCGCACATGCGATTGCGCTATCTTGAACAACAACACGCCTGGCAGCGGGCAACGTTGCTGGCAGGTTTACTGGCCTGTCTGTCCGGTGCGGGTTATCTCGCCTACCAGCACTTTAGTGTCTCAGCGAATAGTCTTATCAGCTTTTTGCTTGCCCTTCTCATGGTGATGTTTCTCACAACGATTGGCAGTGCAGGGTATCACTGGGGCGCGCGTCTCGGCATGCTCCGCACGTTTAGGCGCGCATCGGATAGTCAAATGGTCGCATTGCACAAGCGGATGCTTAAGCAGGAGTTGCCTGCCCATATCCCGCAGATGGCAAAACAACTGCCGAAAAAGAAATGCTTTATTCATCTTATGGTGGTGCATTACGCCATCCACGAAGCTCTACAAGGAATGAAACGTGAAAATGCTTAACCCGTGCGCGTGCGCTGACATGATCCTCGATGAAGCGAAATTGCTTTGCTGGATGCTGGCCAACGAACTCAATGATGTGCTGACCTCTGGGGTTATCCCAGGCGAAGTGATCACGCAATTATCGACCATGCTGCAACATGTCACGCAATTGATGATAGGGCGAGGGCATTGCGCTAAATGGGTGGCAGAGCAATTAGCGTCAGCGCTGGAGCGCATTGAAGAGCATGGTGTTAGATTGGAATTAGGTGATGCCATTGCACGATTTGTTGCCCTAACCAATGAGCCGGTTCGCACGCCACAATTAACACTGATACGTGACGCGTCAGTCACCGTCGAAGAAAAGGCATATCTGAATGAACGAGCATGATATTTTGGCCGACCCTGCGGCCTCAACCTGGTTAAAAGAGCAAATTAAACAGACCCAATCCCGCGACATCGTGGATGCAATAAACGATGCTGAGACGCTGTTATCCGTGCTCAATGCGCGATTTAATCGTGCGTTAGCCAGTGCGCGCCAATGTGCCAAATAAGGATACGAATGAACAATAGGGGGCAGTCTGACATCGAGCTGAAATGCGATTTTTCAGAATCTGAAAAATCCGGTAACTACGATGCGCAACCTTGAAGTTGGTTTGCCAACCTATCGCATCCCGTTGCCGAGATGGGCGTTATCCATCATGGTGGTCAATGTCATCGTAGGTTCGTCAGACGTCATGCTTCCTATTGGGCTGGGGGTATTTGCGCTGTTATTTAATATTGCCCAAGGCAAGCTCATCGAAGGGCTGATTGTTGGGGTGTTTGCGTTTTGCGTAATGGTTTTTTTGATGCACATTGCGATGATAAGGCGCATGGATGAAAGCAAGGAGCTGCAACACTTTGTTGATAGCCAAATGCGCACCAGTTCCGTGTGCAAAAGGCTTGGCAGGGTCTTGGCTCGTTGGCACAAATTCTGAGGACAGAAAGATGCATTATTCAATCGTAACGAATACGTTAGTGGCGGTGGAATCACCGACAGATGAGCAGGTAACGCTCATTGAATCATTGCCCAGACAAGACTCGGTCATGTGGAAAAAGCAGCAAGCGTATTTTGCGTATTTACGTGACCGGAAATACTGGATCTTGTGTAAATGCAACGGGCAGGCGCTCATACACGTCAAAAGTGGTAAAAATTACTATTACCTGTTCTCTCGCATTTCAGAAAAACGCGCCGAACACGAGCAAGGGTGTGAGTTTAAAGCGGTGCCTTCGGGGAACACGCAGCGCGGTGGGGATGTCACCAAGATCCGAGGCACAGAGTATGATTTTTTTGCAGAGAAAACCGGTACGCGAAGCGAGCCCAAACCAGAAAACGAATCGACACAAAGTGTAAGGACGCGTCAATCCAAGCTCTTTAGGTTAATACGCCATGTCATGCGTGACGGCAACCTACACCGAATAGTTAATGGCCAGTCACCTGGCTACATGAAACAACGAGACACCTTTTTACATGCCGCGCGTGGTATCAATATGGGCGGGGTACCGCTTAACGATCTCACTTTTTTTCAATGCACACCAAAATCGCTGGCGATGGTACGCAATAGGTTGTTTTCAACGCAGTTTAAACAAGGTCAGTCAAAGACCGCGCTGCTTATTTGGATTGCCGACACCTATGAGGTGAATAACGATACGCTCAGCTTTACCTACAGCCAGGATAAAGCATTGTCGTTGAATGAATGCAGAACGCTACTGCATCATGCCAGAGGCGATAAAAACGATGGCCCGTTTATGATTGCGGTATTGTACAAGTATGGCCAAAACAAAGAGGGAAAGAATTGCTTTTCCTATCCGAGCGCCTATGTCATACCGATTTTAAGCAAGCATAGCTGGATCTTGTGTGACAGTGGATACGAACGCGAAATGGCAAAAGCGCTAGAAAGTATGGCGCGAATTGAATGGAAAGAGAACGGGGTGTCGTCTGTCATTGAAAAGCCCATTGAGCCATTAGAGGGGGTAGGGGAGGGAAATGTGATCCCCGATTTTGATGTGTGCGTCGAAGGTAAACGGCAATTTATCGAAGTCATGGGGTATCGCACCGAGGAGTACATTGAACGAAAAGCGCGTGTCGTTCCTTTGATGGAGCGTGTTGCCCCCGTTGATGAGTTTATCGCATATCGATTTAGCTGTGACGAGCAGCGCCAATCCACCATGTTCAAATACGCAGTGAAAGTGTTTAAAGAGTTGCAAGCGCCATGAGTGGCCGCGTTACCGCCACGTTGATGGCCATGCTACGGCGCTGTGAAAATCGTTACCCTCGTTTTTATGACATCGTTGGTATGCCAAACATTCGCAGGCTTAGGCCGCGAGCGCGGCTCTCATTCTGGCTAGGGGCTGGGAGAATATTGGGGGTGGGGTATCTCGCCGCCATGTTTACGTCGGGTAATGTGTGCGTCCTGGTGTTGCTTGCCATGAATGTCCTGCTTGGTTGGTGGTGTTACAAGTGGAAGCACTATCTAGCTACTCTCGATTAGTACGCTTATTCATGTGCTGCATGATTAACAGGGATAAAAGGAATGCGAATATCCAAAACACAGAAAGATGTGCTTCTTGTGCTATATCACATACTAAGCAAAGGCGTTTTGCGACCAATCCCTAGTGCCGATTTGTTGGCAATGATCAACAGTAGTCGCGACAAAGCGTTAGCAGCGTCAAATTTTAGGGTGTCATGCCACACCTTAGCAGACAATGGCCTTATCCAGTTAACACGTGGGTCAGGCCTGCAATTGCAATGGCAGCTTACTCAGGAGGGCATTAAGATGACTACTCCGCTGTACGCTGCATGGATAAACCCCCTCAAGACATAGAAAATAAATTCATGATCGAAACGCTGCAACCTCTTCAGAGTTGATGATCATGATAAAAAAAATGCTCCTATTTTTTACCAGTGCCAAAAAGACGGGAATGAGTTATTTTCATGAAATACCGGTCACAATGTAGACTGCAAGTAGGAAAGCTGTCGCAGTATTGATTATTGAACGCCGATGACGCAGTGTGTTGACCGGTTCACAGTTTACAACTAACAAAGGAAGAATAAGTATTATGGCGAATCGTGTGCGTGTAGCAGATCTTGAGTTCTCTTCGCAAAAGGACGCTAGAGCGTTTTTTTACGACATTCGAGATAAATATTGGGGCTCACAAGAGGTGATTGAGCAGGGCGATAGTTTTACGCGGTTAAAAGCACTATACGAAGATTATTGCCACGCAACTAACTGGCCAATGCCTGGTGCACCGGTCTCCTTTCGAGTCAAGCATATTGGGCGAGGGCAGGGAGGTAGCGGGGGAACAACGCAAGGGTTTGCTGTGACATTTGATAACGGGGAAGAAACTGAGTTCTCGGCTGATAAGGCTATTAAAGCCATTGCCAAAAAGTAGAGTGTTCTATGCACAAGAAAGAGTTTTCTAGTAGAACGCAGTTTAAGCGATGGATAAAACGCGCAGCGGGAATAGTAATCACTGCGATGACGATATCAAATGGTGTCGTTGAGATAAATTCGTCCATGAATACGTTTAAACTGCTTCAAAAAGTTGCAGCGTCAGAGCACGCACCGCTCCCCAGGGGGAAATACACAGTGGAATATCAGCACATATCACAGGAGCCGAATGATGATGATATTTCATTTACAGGCACCATCGTTGCGATTGGGTATACCGCTGTGACAGCGGATGAGTACGTCGAAATAGGCACACTTCCGGCACTTAAACAGGCAATAACTAATGAGGAGTACGTTCTGCTTAGTTCGAAAAAAGAACCAGCGGTATCTATTGCTATCAAACAACCTGATGATCCTCTCGCCTTGGAAGACTTGATCGAAAAGCTAAAAGCCACTAATGCGCTTTTTATTGTCGATAACGGCTCGGGATATATTGAGCATGTGTACAACAATGGTCATCAACTGACAACTTAATAGGTCACGTGGGAGTCTTTATATGCCTGACGCAAAAATCAGTGTAACGATGCCTAAGCCAATAGTAAGCGCAACGGCTGTTACTACGACGGCTGTAATTTCGGCTATCAATGGGTCGAATCAACTCTCCGACGAAGTGAAAGAGGTAGCTACAGATATGCTAGATAAGCACAGCGCAAATGGCTTTAAAAGTATCGAGGAATTATTGGGAGTGGGTTTGCCCCCTGATATTGTTGAAGCACTAAGAGTTTGCAACGACGTGATCCAACTCTTCCTCTAAACGTGTTTCTACGAGTTTTATCTGTTACTTGGTGCAGGCAAAAAACAGCGTGCACCAAGCGTGACAACTATTGCTGTATCAAGGTGATTAACGTCTGCTTAGCCGCATCGCCGATGAAGGGGTCAAGCGATGCTGACTCTTCAGTGGTTCTTCCCTCTATCTGCAAGAACTCGTCACTGGGTAAAAAGTATCCCAATGTGTCATTAGTCAACCCAAAGAAGAAATTCACGTCTCCGGTTAAACTGTCCTTGATGGGGATAGCTAAGCGCGATAACGCTTCTCCTGGGAATGTGACACCCTGAACGTCATGGCCAAAGTTGAAGTACGAAAACGTCGTAGTCACGTGGCCATTCTCGTTTAATGCCAAATCAATGAGTCCTGCTTGAATGCCACCAAGGATAAGAGGGTTGGTAACAGGGTGCGTCAGGGTTGTGGTTCGGATAGCGAGATCTCCTCTGACGCGTTGGCAGTGCGCTATCGCATCAACAATGCGCTCTCCGACACGTTCGCCGTATTCCTGCGCAATGTCTATGCCACGCAGCTCATTGGTCACAGCCTGCGCATCGCCAACAACGCCATTAACGAATACGGTAATGCCGCCAAGCTCATCCTCTACCGCTTCACGTAGATAATGAATGTAACCCGCTGAATAGGCCGTGTTCTCAGCCGGAATAATCGTAGGGTGGGCCGACATGTTGACTAACGTTGCGATCCGCTCTCTATCATGGCGAGAGACAATATCTAAAATATTGACGCTTTCATCTACTACAGCATGGCCACGTCGATTTTCCACCGGAGCAACAGTTGTGCTGGTATAGATGAGTGCCGGTTCTTGGTTTCGTAATGCACGACGCATCGAGCGAATCACTTTTCTGACGACATAATTCTCATACTCATCACTTGCACCGCCCCAAACACCTTGCAAATCTGGCCCCGCATGCGAATGTGTGGCAGCGATAAATACATGATCAGGTGATAATCCGAAACGGCGCTGGGCGCGACGCTTGATTTTCTCAATGATGGCCTTGGATATGCCAGGTGCATCAAGGGCGGTGATGATCATCGTGGTGTCTTTGTCTGATATTGCTAGTGTGCGGGACGACAAACGATCATTGACGTCGGTCAGGCCGCATTTTTCAAACGGTGCGCCATAGCCTCCCATGCACACTTCAGCGCGTTGATGTTTCTTTGGGGTGATATTGGTCTTAGCGACTCCGACTTGATAGTGGGCCGCAAATGCCGCCTGGCTAACGAGGATAAAGGACAAAAAAACAAGTATTCGTTTCATGATGGCTCTCCATAAATTTATAAAAAGTAATCCATTGCGCAATACTGTCAGTGCAAAGGAAATACGAGCATACATGATCCTGAAATGGTGTGTATTTTAAAATACACATTATTTTAATTTTATGCCTATTTGATATTGTATTTGTCTATATAGTTGTATTTTTTTTGACCGCTTAAATGCTAGTTTGTCGACCCTATATAGCCGTTTTAAATGCGTTTTTTCATTGTTTGTAACATGAAAAGAATAGCGATAAATTGAAAAATATTAACTGTGGATGGAATGCCACACACATGATTGAAAATGGAATTTTTGTATTTGTTTTTAGGGTTGTTTAAACAACGTTATTTTGCTATGTTTTGGACGTGCCGGTTTCCCCAAACCGCACACCTATTTCATAACCTGTGGGGAGGAGATATTCATGTCATCAATTGATCACACCCTGATTCACGCAACATTCAATGAATGTATCGCACACGCAAAGCGCTGTTACCCATGCGCCACGTGGCGCGTTATTCCACGTTCAATCGTCGTTTCTACGTCCATTAAATCCAAATACGCCACGGTCAATGCGGATGGTGAGGTGCGCGTGAACCGCGCATTTATTGGCACGCAGTCTATCGATAAGTTAAAAGAGACCGTGTTGCATGAAATTGCACACTGCATTGTGGGGCTTGAAAACGGGCATAACCGCTACTTTCGAGAGGTCTTCAGTGCGCTGGCCAGTCACATAAATGTGCGTGATGACGAGGTCGAAGATATAAAAAGTAACAACGGGTACCCGCTTCGATTGGTTGCTTATACCAAGGATGAGGCGCTTGATCTTGGAGGGGCATTTCGACGTGCTAAAAAGTATATGGAATATGCACCTACAGACAGTCGTTTTCTCTCAGTTCGCGGCGTAAAAGTCGAGCGGTTTGCCTACTTACCTTATAGTGAAAATTGGAAAACTCACAAAAAGTAACCGACATTCACTTAACACAAAATTAATAATTAAATAGCTGTAAAATTTGACACTTCTAATATATTTCAATAGTGTGTATGATTGCATACACACAATGCCTTTTTGATGATAGCATGCCGTGTAATTTCACAGGAACGAAGACAGAATGTTAAAGAATGTATTATTCATGTCGATTGCAGTTGCGGGATGCTTAGGATTTGGAGCGTTGGCGGCAGTATCAATCAATGAGCTTTTTTTGTGCGGCGACAACTTTACATATAAGTCGCTCGCCTGGTTCCTTGCGGTCTTATCACTTCTGTTGGTGTGCGTGTTCTTGGGGATGTTATTGTGTATCTGCAATCAAATCCTAACGAACAAGCCATGCAAAATAACCAAGTCTGACTAAATGCACACATCAATGATCGACCGTGCAGGTTGTGATGGATGTTGTCTGCTACTGATTTTTCTTTTTGGAAATGTCACTGAACCGTTTCGCGTAAAGCAGCACGAGATCAGCCGTTGCATCATCGTCAAGTAGCGTAATCGGTAGGCCACTTAACTCTGGTAAGTCATCAAACGCCGGAGGCGAAGTTTCAAGCCAACGCCAACATTTTGTCCGGTTATTCAATACCGGCAGTAAACACTCAAAAATTTGTTCAATGATCTGCGGGGCACCATACCATGTCGTCGGCTTAACGGCAGGCTTACGCCCACCGCCAACACTTCGAGGGAGTTGTGACGCCTTAAGCTCATCAAGTGTTATGTTCCTCCGCGTCCAGTCAGCCAGCGCATCGAGCTTTTCATTGGGCATGCGAACGCTATCCGTTGTGGGGATAACGAGCCCTATTTTGACTCTGTTTAATGCCCTTATCTTTTCCAATGCTCTGGCCAGGTCTGTATCATTGGTGACAAACACAACCTGTTCTAAACTCTCATCCGTCATCACATCAAACAGTGACTCCACCGCAATGTTCACGTCGGTTTGTTTCTCCTCCAGCTTCCATATATCCACATACTCGCATTGGTATGGTGGCGTTTTAGGGTTAACCTCATTCACTTTGAATGCGCGGGTTTGATTGACAGAGTAATACCCTTTTACTATCTCAAATTGCCCATCGCTGGCACTAAACTGCAAGGCGCGATGGTACGTTTGTTGATCGGTAAGTGAATCGGCGGAGCGAGAGGCTTTACCTACAATGTCAGCGGTGAAGTATTTAATACTGACATCGTCATAGCTATCTATTATGGGCGATGAACTTGGCAGGATATGTCGGGTAAATAACGTATTTAAGTCTAGCCACTTATAAGGTGTTCGCTTCAAGCACCCATAATATAAATTGTATCCGTCAATATAAATACGCGTTTTCAAACATTCATCCCTTTTTTCAGACACAAAAAAACCGACACAAAGGTCGGCTTTTTTCCCCTATATCCAGGAGTCGTAATGCTGCGCGTGGAAGTAGGGTTAGTTGTTACCATTTAGTATACATGCTAACCGCGCTCTAGTGGTCGGATGAGTTGGTTATAACGTGGTTCGCCTTTCTCATGCGCCCATACTAGCAAAATGCGACAACAGTGCCTAGTTTCACAGCGTTGCGCTGCCTCAATATCTGCTTTATTTCATGTGGTTAGGGCGTTTTTATTGTTGGTGTGTATTTATATATACACACTTAATTCTTTTTGATACTGTGTGCGTTGTTCTACACACAAGCCCGTTGGCTCAACAGGAATACTATGAATACACGCCTTTTTCACACGCTTATCATGGCCGTCTTTCTATCCGGTATTTTGTTAGACCGCGTGTTGGTCAATGCATTTGGGGCTGTCCATATCAATTGGATTGGCCTGTTTATCGGCTGTGCGTTGAATGGGTGTGTCGCCTTCGTTGCCTACAAGCGCGTCACGCACACGTCCACGCTAGAAAAGGTGAATCAATGAAGTTACTCATATTCATTTTAATGGGGGCCGTCTCAATCGTATTGATTAACCTTAAGCCCATTGTCGCTGAATATTCATTGCGAACACCTTCCAAAACCTCCGTGACCGAACAACAATGGGTGGATGATTTTCGTTCAGAGCCAGACATTGCTATTCCCAGCGGGCAATATCGATTTTTACGTACTTACACCAATGGTGAAACGATGGATGCGACGTTCCTTATCGATAGTGATGCTCAGCGCGTCACCATTGAGGGAGAGATTACCGTAGGCGATTTTGTCAAACGCATCCACTCCACGGCCTACTATTCAATCGATGGGTCAGTTATCGATTATCGGGATAGGGAAGGGCATGTGCAGCTTTTTCCTACTGAAGGCCATGTCGCGGCGTTTACTGATGACAATAAACTGGTGTTAAAAAGCCGGTTCGTAACACTTACCGCATTTTAAACACTGATTGCTTTTTGAGAATCGACATATTCTTTTATGTGTCTCTGTATTACTCGTTTTCTTACCGATAATTAAGTTGTCCCTTGTGTGAATAGCACCTACGTTGTACGTATTTATAATTGTAAGTGTCTGATAATTCATGTTTTGGGTAAGATCAAAACGATTGAATCTATCTTTTTTGTTTTACTTGTAATTGAGGTTCATGGGCCTAAAATTTGTGTGTCTATGCAGCGGAAGGCCGATTGATGTGACCGGTAATCACAAAAACAATATAAATGAACTCGCCCAACAAATTGAAGAAAAACTGTTTTTACAGCACGGACCAATAATGACGGGGGATATACTGTTCAAATCTTTGGGCTATGCGAGTGCGGATGCGTTTAGGCAAGCGGTTAGCCGGAATACGGTACCTATCTATGTATTTTCGATTGTACAAAGACGTGGAAAATTTGCGTTGACCTCCGATGTTGCAAAATGGATTGCAATGCAACGGTTCAATGACAAAACAAAGTAAGAAAACCATATACGTTGACGTTTAGGCGTTACCTACGGCCATTCTGTCATGCTGCGCACTCAACCACCCTGGCAAGCCAGTGCGTTTTCGCCCTTTGGGTGACTGCCATTAACGCAAAAGCAAAAGGCGTCCCATCCCCATGGCATGGGAGCATCATGCCGCTTCGTCGGTCTATTGTGAGAATGCGCACGTAACCCTGATAAGGGCAAAAGTGGCCTGCGGCCAACACCCTGCTTTTGCCCTTATCACGAACACGCGCCTATGCACCCTCACGACCGAGCGGAAGCAGCAACATCATCACCCCATTGCCATTGGGGAAAGCGGTGGCCACCTTTCAAAAACAAGAGCGTGGGGAGCGCCCCACACGCGCCCGCCCAAACAAAAGCAAGCTCGATAAAAGCCAGGAAAAACCTTATGTTTTTCAGTTATAACCGTCATTTTTTGATCGCAAATCGACCTAAAAAAAAGCCCGAATAATTGCCTAAAAGGTTGTCAATACAACCCTTTTTTGATACTATTTGTACATGGGTTAGGGGTTCCCGCCTAACGCATATTTGACCAACAATCGTGGGAAGGTGAATGAATTATGAAAGTCGAAGTCTATCTTGATAAGCGTAAAATGGGTAACTCACCCAAACGTATTTATTCTATCCGCAAGCGCGATGCCCATGGCTGCAAAGTGCTGTTTAAATCCTCTTCAATCATGCTCAGTAATGTGACCTTGGTCGTCCAGCAGGCCGGACACGCGGATACCGTCGAGCGCCTTCAGGCGAATGATGATATCGCTAAACGTGTTCACGCCTTTTTGCGGGGCGAATTGGTCTATCGCGGGCGCAATGCTGACAAGCAGCGCCGTGCGCACGAGGCTGATTTGACCAACCCGTTGTGGCGTCCAGTTGGGTATGCCCCGTTACTAACCAATACGTGGAAAGTGCTTGATGGCTACTCCATCAGCGCACAGCCTAACCTTGAGAGTCAGCCGGTGATCAGTCATGCTCCGCTTGCGTTCTTACACACGTCGGGGATCTTGGTTTCTGGCCAAACAGGAGTCGTATTATGAGCTTGTTTGTTCAGAATGTGACTCCGGCCTTTAAAGACCTATTAGCGGCGAAAGCCGCTTTTAGGGAGCGGGATTTGTCCAACGCGACGGTGGATGAGATCACTCAGGCGTTGGATAAACTGAAAGCCGCTGAGAAACACGTCATGCTCATGTGGGCGAAGTCAACCACCGACATTAACCCTGGGATGATTGAAGCGGTGAAAGCGGGGCGCACAACCTATACGCTGGCCATCGAGCGACACTTGCAAAAAACCTTACTTAACGAAGAGGTCGCCTAAGCGACCCACTGGCTGGAACGCAACCGCTTCCAGCCAGGTTAAACCCCATGACAGCAGACAACGACTGACAGGAACCCAACACCATGAAAACACAAAAAGAACGTATCGCATACCACACAGCGCAGCTTAAAAAGGTGCTGAGTAGCCACGGTGCACACAGTGAACACTTCGTTCACGCGTTTTTCACGCTACACGGAGAAATTGCCGGTATACCGTTAAATTCGTTGTTTACCTGGGCAAACGAACAACGCGAGCGACTTCACGCCGTCGCCGTGGCACACGCGGTGGTAGAGCAGTCACCGCCCATTGCAGAAATCAATGCACTTGTACAACGTGCACCCGTTGAGTGATTGCACCAGATAAACACGCGTAATAAACGATGCCCCAACAGCGGATAGTAGACGACCAAGCCCTTATATTCCGTGGTTATAAGGGCGTTTTTTTGATCGCAACTTGGCCTAAAAAAAAGCCCGAATAATCGCCTAAAAAGTTGTTAATACAACCCTTTTTTGATACTATTTGTACATGGGTTAGGGGTTCCCGCCTAACGCATAGTTGACCAACAATCGTGGGAAGGTGAATGACAATGAACAAAATCGATACGACCATTAACACCCTAACGGATTTGTTGCTGCAAGGCTGGATATTTTCAATTGGCCTGAGCGGTAAAGACTCGTTTTGTGTCGCGCACTGCGCGATTGAAGCACTGGCTAAGGCGAAAGCGGTTCGCGACGATGTCGGCCCTGTGTATCTGGCAACAACCGATACCACCCTGGATAACTTCGAGGTGCATAAATATGTGTTGTCCATCCACGCGGCGGCAGTACAGTTTGGTAAAGATAACGGTTTAGATATCCGCTCAGAAGTCCTGAGCCCTGCGCTGTCAAGCTTGCCGATGGTTGACTACATCGGCAAAGGGAAGCTGCTCAGGACGCCTCAAACCGCCAGTAAAGGCCGTGACTGCGCCGTAAGCTGGAAAATCGAACCGGCTAAGCGCTTCCTTAAATCACTGAACGGTATCCACCAAACCGATAAGATCCTGTCACTTTCCGGTACCCGTGACGATGAAAGTGCCGTTCGCGCGAAAAATATCGCCAAACGGGGCGAGTCCATTGCTACGGTTGTGAAAACCGATATCGGTTACACGCTCGCACCCATTAAAGATTGGTCTAAAAATGACGTATGGGGGCTCATTGGGGCCATTGAAGATGACAAAATCGCAAGCTTTGCCGAAGATGTCATGGTCGGCATGCGCAAACACTACAGCGCAGCCAATGGCGGAATATGCGATGCCTTTACCAGTGACGGTAAACAATCGGCGCGCGCCTGCGGTGCTCGTCATGGCTGCGTCATCTGCGCGATGGTGACAAACGATACATCCCTTGAAAATCAAATCGAACTCGACCCCAAACGCTACGGCTACATGGAAGGGTTCACACGCATTCGTAAGTTCATGCTCGATACTTTGTTTGATTATGAGCGCAGCCGCTCATTAGTGGGACGAGAAACCAAAGCAGGCGGTTGGATCAAAATTGGATACAACCAATATTCTATGGCCTACCGTCAAGAGTTGCTGCGCTACTTTCTTACCCTGGACGCCATCGAGCAGGACACCGCTGAGATCAATGGCCACGCGCCGCGCTTTCAACTCATCGATGAAAAAACGTTGCTGACTATTCAATACCATTGGGCACGCGAAGGCGGAGAAAAAACGCCAGGCGAAGCGTTACAGATTTGGCATGATATCTATACCGAAGGGGCGCGCTACGCGATCCCCGAAACTCACAACGCGCCTAAAGCGTATCTGGATTTCGATTATGCGAACTTAAGCTATATCGCCGGTACCACGTTTCCCGCCTACCGCTGGCTCAATATCCATGACTTTGCTGACCAAGTATGTCACTTCTCACAACTGGATTTGGTCGGCCTGTCACCGGCGGGAGTGGGGATCTCGTTGGCACATTCGCCCAAAGTGAAAGCCGATAACGGCGCCTATGAAAACGTTGTTCCTTTTCGTGAAGCCGATTCATTCAGTATTTGTAACATCAATGACGCCCAGTGGTTTATTGAAGACACGTTTAAGGATTTGGTGATGTTAGGGCTCACTGATCCGGAAAACCGGATTGACCCCACCGAAATGCTCAAAATCATGCTCCATCGTAACATCATTCATATCCACAAAGGCTCAATGCCGCGCTTGCATCGCGAAACCAAACGCGCACAGCTGATCAACGCCATTACCCGCGCTGGGCGCTATTTTGAAACGGTGTTTTTAGCCCAGAGCATCACAGAAGACCAATACGCGCGCGTTAAGGAGCGCCAGGAAACGTCTCACCCGCAAGCCTGCCTCGCCATTTAAGGGGAGGCTTCGGGCCTCTCGTGCGCGTTTCTCGCGCTGTCTCGCGGCCACCTTTTTCTTGCTTTTAGCCGGTTCTTAATTATTATGGTGTGTATCATAAACTACACACCAAGGTCAGATATGAAATATCACTTAAAAAGCATTCTCTTCATGCTCACGCTGGTTTTCATCTGGTTAAGTGTTCTCGCGGCTTCCGCTTATCAAGGCCGCATCATACTGATCGTCCTAAATATGCTTGCCGCCCTCTCAGCGATTGCCTGGTTGTTTGCCTTAATGCACGACAAGTTCGCCACGCCTGTGGACGATTCTCACTATCTTTCAGAATCTGAAATTGCCGATATTAAACGCGCCGATACTCCGGTGGTGTCGCGTTCTTCGCTTAATACGCTCAATGCCAAACCCGATGACGTTGACGATGTTCTGGCAGTCAGCGCACTAGCCGTGATTGCATCTCATGACCGCTCCAATGATTCAGACCTATCCAGTGACAACGACACACTTACGGTCTCTACTTTCCATGATGACATCGATGATGATTAAATCGGTGTTGGTCTCTTTTGTCTTTTCGCTTACCTTACTTTAGGAGCGGTAATGCTGCATTTCCTTAAATTTATCCACCTTACACTGGGCATTAAACGTGGGTTCACCGTGTTGTTTGTCTTGGCCGCTCTTTCATTGATCAACGTGCCTTTCCTGGCTGACGGGATCAATCCCATATTCAAATTGCTCTCACCTGCCCTTGGTTTCGCCGTCGTCTGGTTTCTTCATACCTCATGGAAGACATGGACCGAAGAACAAGTGCTAAATGAACTGGGCTTTTCAATGCGTGACTTAACAGCACAAAATGCAACTCAAAGAGAGTGAATCGTAGGGCGTTGCGCTTCGCGCCGTTCTGTTATGCTTCGCACTCAACCAGGCTTCGCCTGTTTTCGCCCTGCGGGTAACGGCCACTAACGCAAAAGCAGTCGGC
>MDSX01103035.1_pt1 | contig 37880 bp, 30 predicted proteins | sample 811141 | NCBI WGS metagenome assembly MDSX01 (sample SAMN05326642, study PRJNA326480) | marine metagenome | isolation source: seawater | place: Atlantic Ocean: South East | collected 2010 | reverse complement strand
TGCAGAATTTGTTGAAAAACCTGAATTACAAACAGCGAAAGAATACGTTGAATCTGGAAGCTATTACTGGAATAGCGGCATGTTTATGTTTAAAGCTAGCCGCTACTTAGACGAGTTAGAAAAATACAACCCAGAAATGCTAGATGTATGTAAGCGCGCTATCGACACAGAAGCCCCAGATTTAGATTTTATTCGCGTTGACCACGATATTTTTGCTACCTGCCCCGACGATTCCATTGACTACGCCGTAATGGAAAAAACTGACAGCGCAGCCATGGTGCCCCTAGATGCACAATGGAGCGATGTAGGTAGTTGGACATCGTTGTGGGAAACTTCGGCAAAAGATGAGAACGGCAACGTTTGCGTAGGCGATACTATCTTGGAAAATACCAAGAACAGTTATGTAAACGCTGAACAGCGCTTAGTGTCTGTTATTGGGTTAGAAGACATTATTGTAGTTGAAACCAAAGACGCGGTAATGGTAGCCCACAAAGATGACGCACAAAGCATTAAAAAGGTAGTGAATAAGCTTAAGGCTGAACATCGCCCTGAGTTTGAATTCCACCGCGAAGTATTCCGCCCTTGGGGCAGTTACGACTCCATTGACAGTGGTGCTCGCTTCCAAGTTAAGCGTATTACCGTAAAACCAGGTGAAAAGCTTTCGGTTCAAATGCATCACCACCGCGCAGAACATTGGATTGTGGTATCGGGTAGTGCCAACGTAACAATCGATGAAGAAACACAGTTAGTTACCGAAAACGAATCGGTTTACATCCCCATCGGTGCGGTTCACGCGCTAGAAAACCCCGGCAAGATTCCACTAGAGCTTATTGAAGTGCAATCGGGTGCCTATCTAGGTGAAGACGACATTGTTCGTTTTTCTGATAGATATGGGCGAATTCCAGATAGCAAAAAATAGCAATGGTCTAAAGCTAGCACACGGCGGCCAGTGAGATATGGCTGCCTATTGCAAAACTTTGTAGCGGTAAGTTCGCGAAAATAAAAAAACTTACTTATGGAATAATTTATTATTTCTTTAGCTTTGTTCAAGTCTCATAGAAACTTAGAAATAGTGCGGCTTAACTACGGTAGCAAAATATTATGTTTCTTAAAAAGCCTTAAGGACTGAATTCGACGTAGTTCACCGTTCATTTTAATGTTCTGTGTCTATCAAAAAGATAAAGCACGTTTAAGTCAGCCATACTTCGGCTCTAAGGTTTATTTAAACTCACAAACTCGGTAGACTGAAAGACTTAACAGGGACAAGTTTGTCAATATTCGTAGTATGTGGAGACACCATGCCAAAAGCTATAGTGGTGGCGGTGGGAGATACCCCTCTCAACCCCTTAAATGACTTACTCAAACAAAATTCTATAAGTAGTAATGTTATCGACGCTGCTGCTCACTCGTTGGATGACATAGACAAACTTATTAAAAAGGATGGTCATCAATGCGTACTGCTAAAAGGGATTAGTTCTAGTGAGCTTTTATCAAGGTTAGCCGGAACCGCAGAAAGTCTGGTGTTGTTATACTGCTCCCCTACTACTGCGTTAGGAGATGCGCTCGAAGTATCAAATGGTTCAGTCAAACCACAGCAGATGATTAATCACTGGCAAGAGTCAGTTAGTCAGGCTATGGAGTTGGTTGAAGAAGATGATTCGTATTCACTGTGCGACCTAAATAATATATTAGCTCATCCATCACTGTTTCTTGCCGAGTTCTTTGCAATCGAAAAAGCTGCGGAATCAAAGGCTTCTAAGTACACAAAAAAGCTGTTTGCTAGCCACCTTGCTACGCTTCATCTATTTGAACAAGATGATGCGTTTACTTTGTATGATGACGCGTTATCAATTGGTAAGCTATTCGGCGAATTTACCGTACATCTGAGCCCTGAAACTGAAGAGCTAAAATCAAATGCTGAGTCTGTTGGCAAGTCTGTACTGGAAAAGTTATCAGTTAACCATCGAGAAATTCAAACTAAGAGCTCACAGATACAAGAACTTCAGCAGCAACTCAATGATACTCATAGTAAACAGAGTGAAATACAAGCAAGCGTTGAAAAGCTCGAAGCAGAGAAGAACAACGCTGAGGAAGTGCTTGTGCAAACTACCAAGACTCATGAAGATCGGGTTAAAGAACTAGAAACACAACTAGAATCCCTAAAAGATATCAAGCTTGCATTCGAAAAAAATATTGCCGACCTAGCTGAACAACTAGGTCAAAGCAGAACATTAAACAAGCAGCAATCCGAAAAGCTGGAAAGCTTGCTTGCTCAACAAGCGCTGCTTATAGAAGCAAAAGAGAAACAGCTGTCAGAACTTAACGCATGCGCAGAAGACAATCGCCGGATAATGGCTGAGCGTGAAGCTGCGACAAAGCAACTGGAACAAACCAATTCTGAAAACAAAAAGCTTTCTCAGGGTAAAGTTGCCATTGAAGAGCAATATCAGAATGTTACAGAAAAGCTTAGCGAAGCAAATAAACGAATCGCAGAATTAGACCATTTCCCCGCCAAATTAACTTCACTATCTCAAGAATACGAACTTGCTGGGCTGCAAATAGCCCAATTGCAGGAAGAGCTTGAGTCGACTGTTGTTAAAATAAGTGTACTGAGCCCACTGCCTGAAAAACTATCAAAAGCGCAGGCTACTATTCAAAAATATGAAGTAAAAGTTGAAGAGTTATCTTCCGAAAACACCCTTTCGGAGATACAAGTAGCCCAGTTGCAGGAAGAGCTAGAAGTAACTCTGGTAGAATTAAGTAAACAACAGACGTTGGCAAAACGACTTAACGAACAAACGAAGATTTCGGAAAAGTTAGACAAAGGAAATAATCAACTTCAATCTGAGAAGAACGCTGTCGAATCCGAAATAGTTAGATTACAAAAAGAAAGTGAGCAGTTAGTTAAGAAAAACACTGAACTTGAATACAAGTGTAAAAGCTTAACCCAACAAATTGACGCAGCTACACAGTCGCAGAGCAAGAAAAGCCAAGCACTTATAGGGGATCTGCAATCCCAACTTGAAGAAAAACTAAAAAGAAATGAACAGATCATGGAGCTGAAAAGCAAGTTAGAAAGTCAGTTGAAAGAATTACAAGCCGATATGACAAATAATAAAGACTTTCATCAAGCCGAATTAGAGTTAGCCTCATTACAAATAAGCCAGCTTCAAGAAGAGTTGGAATATTATTATCATGCCTATCAGGAAGCACAAAATAAAGGAGGTAGCGTAACAATCATGGCAAATCAACGACAAAAAGTGTTTTCCAAAGCAATGGCGGCGGGCATGAAAGTAATTGGTAAATATGCTGACGATGGATATCAGGATATTCACTTTTTACTAAGCGATGTGCGTTTAGGTTGTGGTAAAGAATATGCTGAACTACCGGTGAAACTGGCTAATGTAGGTGGCCACATTGCTGTAGAGTTTAGAGATTCATCAGGAGGTACGTTATTTCAGCATTTTGACGATACAACTGATGAGTACGGCCCGTTTTTACGGTTTTTTGCTAACCCATCTGCTGAGCGAGCGGAACAGCAGAAGATGGTATATAGCCGTATGAATGCTAGTGAGCGTGTACTGGTCGTGAGCACCATCATGCTGTTAGCAGAATTGCTTCAAAGCCAATCCATAGAGTGCGAAGTTCAAGTTGATGCTTCTGAATGGCGCAGATGGCGCTTGGCCGCTATCGAGCTGCTGGAGGCCAGTGAGAATCTGCCTGTCTGGTTAAGCTTCGACAGGGTAGTATTAAAAGAAGAGTTCCAAACCAATGGATACGAACACTTATGGCTTGTATTTGAAAATGTGTTGGTGGGCGATAACTGGCAGGAGAAGTTAGAGCTTAAAGTTGCTGCATCAAATGTGTCGGGTGGCGAGCAACCATTTAGTAGTGAAATTGTGCTGGAGTTTAGAACGCTCGAAGATGGAACGCCACCACTGTTATCCTGGCCGCCAGAAACAGCCGATGAGTATGGGCACAAATTTCTGGTGCAACTGGGCGATCTAAATTCCCTGACAGACTTAGCAACGCCAGATCGCAATCTTATTAAGCATTTAGTAAATAACCTTTCAAGTATTATTGAAAAAGTGGAAGAGCAGCATGCGGTGATGCAGCGGCCTAAAAATGACTGGGTTACTGCAATTGATGCATTAATTAAAGAATCTCAGCCTGCTGCTGAAGTGGAAGAACAATTAATTCCCGAAGCATTATTTTCAGTAAACGAAGTAGTCAGTCTGGGCAGCTATCAGCACGTGCAATTTAGCCAGACCAATGATAATACCAAGGTGAAGTTAAAAGCGCAGAATATCAATCCGGATAGCTTTGATGCTGAACTCTTTGTGGAACTAAGAAACGGTGAGCCGGATGTGATTTATCATAACACCGAGTTTTACGGCGAAGACGAATACGGCCCAAGAGTTCAAATACCTGCTGAGGCACTTTTTACTGAAATAGCAACAGAGCGTGAAGCAGAGTTTAGCTGGTTATTAGAGACATACGCCAAAGTCCGTTCTGAGCTGGAAAGTACTAGCGAAGTTGAGGAACTGGTAAAGCGCCTTTGGGTAAATATGCTTAATCGTAAGCAAAGTATACTTTAAGAGTGGCGATGAAATCTGTATTCGTTATCGATCCTGGCATGATGGAGGCCGGAGGGCATCATGCAGCTTTATTGGAAACGCTAATCGAGACCAGGCAAAATGACGTCAACTTGTCAGTGTTTGGTCATATCGAGTTAGACAAAGAGCTTTATGCTAAATCAATAGATTCTGGAATTGTTGTTTATCGTCATTTTAAGACTAATTTTTATCAGCATTATGAAGATAGTTTTTATCTCAAACTTTCTGGTATTCAAACATATATTAGATTGTTGGCTTGGGAATATTCACAGGCACTTAGTTATGTAGCCCAACAAAATGAAAGTATGGATAGCATTGTTTGTTTTTACCCATGCGTAAACTGGGAGCATGCGAGTGCTCTTAGTTTGGCTTTAGCTTCTATTACTAACAGTCCGTTACTGCATCATAAAGTATGCTGTATGTTCCAGCCTCTGAAATCGAGTAAAGAGATGGATTTGTACTACAAAAGTGCTTTCCGGCAATTGAGAAAAAATAGTGAGGTTAAGCTTTATGCATCTGATTGGGAGACAAAAATATATTACGATAGTCTAGATTTGTACATTGATGATTTTCACCCTTGCTATCTACTACCATGGCATAAGTTAAATGTAACTAAAAGGCAAAAGCCATGTACACCGAATATTCTAGCATATTTTGGCGACGCTAAAGTAAATAAAGGGTTCTGTAAGTTACCAGAACTAGTTGAGCGGTTATTACTTGCTTATGAAAGAAAAATAAGAATTACTATACAGTTCACTATGGCTTGGGAAAACCCCGCTCTTGAAACAGCCATACGAGAACTAAAATCTCTGGCTAGAGTATACGAAGAAGTAATTCTTGAAAGTAGATTTTGGAGTGCATCGGAAATGGTTCAAAAATTAAATGATACTACTCATATTATTTGTACCTATGAAGTCAACGACTATCAGCACAAAAGTTCAGGATTAGCATGGTTAGCAAGGTTTTTTTCTATACCTGTTGTTATTGGCGGGGAATGTTGGTTAACCCGAGAGTTTGACAGAATTGGGGTTAATTACGCAGTATCTTCTGAACTCAACGATCGAACACCTTCTTCTATAAAGAATGAAAGAGAGGTCAAATATAAGGATGCTCTTTTCGATAATATTAATCATTGGTTAGTAGTATAAGGGGTATCTAATGCACGAGCTTATAAAAGTACTATCAAAATTAGCTGAGCCTTTAGGTACAGTAGTCATTATCGGCGCAGGCACAGGAGGCTTAGTCAAAGAGTTATTGCAACTACAGCCCCAAAAGATGATCGCCGTCGAGGGTGATCCAATACTAAGTAAAAGGCTAAACAAGAAGTTTTATGATAATCAAAATGTAGAACTTTTAGAGTCTTGGATAACACCAAAAGGCCAAGTGAATAGTAGTTTGAATGTGTACTCTAACCCCAGATATAACTACATAGGAAAAAGCTCTGAAGCGAAGACGGCTAGTAATATCGAGTTGATAGAAGTTGTTGATGTTGATGGGATAAGTGTTGAAGAACTCACTAGTAGGATAGAAACCTCCAATGACAAACCTAATTTACTTGTGTTCGATGTTATTGGCGGTGTTAATGAGATTTTGGCTGGGCTAGAAATCACAAAAATAGTAAAGTTCGATATTATTATTTCTTCGCTCAATCCTAGAATCGGTTTTAACAAAAATTATATTGAAGAAGAAACACTTCCTTTTTATTCAAAGTGTTCTTTTGACTCGAGGAAAATAGAAGTCTTTAGGCTTAATCAAAATTATCTAAACGCATGCCACAGAATTAATCAATTAAATGACGAGTTGGTTAATTATAAACAGGCAAGAGAATTGCCTGAAAGTGATTTTAGATTAAAAGTTGTAAAGTTAGAAGCGGATAATAGAGAACTTATGTCTACCATTAGCGACCAAAATTCCAAATTAAACTATCAAGCTCAATTGATTAAATCTCTAGCTCAAGAGTTAAAGGGCTTCTTACAAAGCAAGTAGATACTGAATAAAAAATGAAAATAAACTCAGCCTTTAATTTAAAAAATATTTCACAAATCTTAGATGACTATAAAGCTTACGATAGTCTTAGTTTCGATATGTTGAGTGACTTAATCACTAAGGCGGAGTTAGAGGTAAAGGCGGTTGGTAAACCTTTGATTAGAGAGATACATCATCTAGCTTGTACAGGTGGTACACTGATAACCAAATGTATCAATGCTTTACCTAATACTTATATTTTAAGTGAGGTTAACCCTTTAGCTGAAAGACACACTAATCTTACTAAGCCAGACTTTAGACCTACCGACATTATCTCATTGATAAAATATACCCAATTTCCATTTCAAGAAGCTCTGATTAAAAAGGTTTTTGAGAGTCAAATTAAATTAGTAAATGAAGAAGTCCAAAATAGTGGGGGACATTTAGTACTCAGGGTACATAGTCACACAGACTTTAATAGTGAAGAAAGCCAGTACTCTTTGACTACAACGGAAATATTACGAGATAGCTTCGATATTATGAAACTGGCAACTGTGCGGCACCCTGTAGATAGCTACTTATCTCTAAAAGCAAACGGATGGTTGCATTTCTCACCAGCAACTTTTGAAGAGTATTGCAGACGTTATCTTCTATTCATCGCCGAATTTAAAGACAGTGAATTAATTAAATACGAAGACTTCGTAGAAGACCCATTATCGATAACCGAGTCCATAGCTCAAAGATTGTGTTTACCTTTCGACGAATCATTCTTGTCTACCTTTGATCAAATAAAACTTACAGGAGACAGTGGCAGATCGGGGCATACTATAGAGCCTAGGCCTAGAAAGGCTCTGCAAGAAAGTTTTTTAAAAGAAATTGAAAAATCTGTTAGTTATCATGAATTAGTGGCTAAATTAGCTTACAACTAAAATAGGAAATAACTTTGTTAGTTGATTTAAAAAGAGTTTATACGCCATCAACTGCTACTATAGGTATTAGTAGTTTGGAAGATGTTATTGGTTCACTGCTGAATAAAGAGGAAATCGATTTATCTATTAAAGTTGGTGACTTCGCGAGTGAGCATTATATAAAAGTAATCGCAGAGGATTATGCTAATAAAGAGATATGTCCCCTTTTGTTCATATCAGAATTGCTTATGCATTGTCGACTTTCTAATGGAATGTTGGAGAAGTTTCTTTCAAAGCTCAAAAACATATATTCTGAAGACCAAATCTTTTCAGTAGTTATTTCTAATCTTTTTATTGCAAGTCGACTAAATCTATTTTCAAAAGAGTTAAAACTATTACTTAAAAAGCTTGATTTCGTTGATTTTCCTACGATAAATGTTTTCATGGATTTTGATGAGTTCTACCGGAAAGGAGAAATATATTCTGTAGAAGAGTGTATAAACTCGCAAGAACCCGGTGGTATTTTGCAGTGTGGCCTGGTCTCATACGCGTTGCTCAGTAACAACCGTTTTAATGCTTACATTAAATTAAATGATTGGTTTGAATTATTGGATAGAAAGCCGTTCGGGTTCTGTAGAATTGTAGTTGATTATATTTCTACTGAAAATAGCGGCTCTTCTTCTGATGCGTTTCGCTTATTAAAAAGACACCCCCTATGCCTATTCGCCATGAGTCTTTTTCAACTAAAAGTTAAGATGAGCTCCTTGGCAGATACTAAGTTATCAAGCGAACAAGTTTTAGATATTCGAACTTCTGCTATGCCAGTTGTTGCACATAAGATTGATTACGCTATAGGTGTGGTTCAACAATATCTTAAAAATAAGCCGTCGGACTTGAGCTTTATAACATCAATGTTTAAAGGAGATGATTGGATTGGTGGCTTTCTTGATAATATGACGAGCCTAAATGAGTTTGATAAGTCAACTCTGCTACTCTTCGACGCCAACTCTCCTGGCGACGAACTGTCCTTTGCTGAAAGTTATCTGAGGCGTTTTACTAATGTAGTTTATGTGAAATTAGATTTCGATCCAGGGCTCTATGACATATGGAATATTGGTTGTGCAAGTGCAAATTCAGAATTTATTTCTAATGCAAACCTGGACGATAGGAAAGCTTTAGATTTCATTCCAGGCCATTTAAGTAACTTTGAGGAGCAGGTGAGTTTAGTTTCTTCCCCTGTTTACATCTCAAAGGTGCCTGACCGTCGTCCTGAAGAGATTGATTTGGACAGTTGTGAAAGTTTAGCCTTTTATGATTCGAGCCTTTATTACGGCTATCAAGACTTTTTCGTTAAATATCACGATGGGAGGGTAGTAGTTCGAAATATACCTCATTGCATGCCAGTCTGGAGAAAGAGTCTTCATCAAAAATTCGGATATTTTAATGAAAATTGCGGCGGACCCACTGCAGATTTTGAATTTTGGATTCGATGTGCAAGTAAAGGGGAAGTATATAAAAACACAAATAGACCTCTCGGCGTCTATTACTATTCCGACGTTACAACCTATTCGGCTAGGCAGGCCAACACTTTAGATGAAATCATTGATAAATATATAAGGAATAATTAAATGAAAGTGTTAGTTGATGGTTTTTTCTTCCAGCTAGCAAGAAGTGGTATCGCGCGAGTTTGGCTTGATCTGTTAGAACATTGGACAACCGTATCACCAGATATCGAGTTCTATTTTCTTAATCGAGAACAGAATGATATAGAAATTGAGGGCGTAGAAATTCTTCAATTCCCCAAGTTACCTATAGAAAAATGCTTTGAAGTTTGGAGTCTCGACCCGTGGTATTCTGATAGAGATAAAATTGACAAAATTTGTACTGATTATGGTATCGATTTGTTTATGTCTACTTATTACACATATTCAACAGTATGTACCAATGTTCTTTATATACATGACTGTATTCCGGAAGTTTTTCCAGATATTTATAATATGGATGAACCTATTTGGAAGTTGAAAATCGAAGGGATTTATCACTCGCAAGCTTATATTTGTGTGTCTCAAAATTCAGCAAGTGACCTGTTTAAATTTTATGAAGTGGCAGGAAGGCCTGCAGTAGTTGCTGAAAATGCCGTATCTAAGAGCTTTTTCAAAACTAACCTAGATATTCCAGCTGATAGCATTGTTCATGAAATCATAGCTAAGCCTTTTGTTATTATTCCAGGCTTGTCTGCGGCGGACAGTTATAAGAACCAATTAATGGCGCTGAAAGCTTCATCGATTGTCAGAGAAAGAACTGAACTCAATATAGTCTGTACCGGTGGCAGTGCTAAACATCATCTTCCGGAGTACAAAGACGCTGTTGATATCGATACTGTTTACTGTTCTAACTTTACATTGGATGAACTTGTATTTTTGTATAACCATGCGGCAGCAGTCTTATACCCATCTTTATATGAAGGATTTGGTTTACCTCTCGTTGAAGCGTTTGCAACTGGTGCCCCTGTAATTACTTGTGCTAATTCATCGTTAACCGAAGTAGGTGGTGATCTTGCGGTATATACGGATCCAAATAATGAAATAGAGATGGCTAATAGGATTATTTCGTTGATTGACGCTGATTCGAACGCATACTCAAAAATTGCTATAGAAAGAGCTAGAAACTTCAATTGGAGTAAAACCACAAAAAAAGTAGACAGCTTTGCACGGCAGCTACATCTTGAGACAAAACATTCGGCATGGATGAAAAACAATGGTTTTATCTAAAGGTATAAGTGACATTTTGCAGTCTTGGGAGATTTTTTATGACCCAAGTACAGAAGTTACACTAGCGAGCTTTTTGCGAGATAGTTTGCTAAATAAAGTAATGTCACATCACGTCGACTTAAATACTTTAAATCTGGCGAAGGCTGAGGACTTTGAACCAAGTTTATTTATGCGAACTTTTTTAAAGTCCTGCTTTGAAAGTCAATGTTGTCCTTTTGTTATCCGCTTTACAAAATTGAACGGGCAAAAACTTTATTATTTCAGTAAATTTGAATTATCGAAACTCCCTATTTTTTCTGAAAGTATTTTAGAAGAAGTACATACTCTTTTTCCAGAAACAGAAGCCAATAAAACTCAGTTGATGGATCAATACTACAGTCATCACCTTTTTAGCTTTCTGGTCGCTTTATCGGGATGGATGGCTTGTCCAGATTTTGATTTAAATCCCATTAACATAGATGAGTTAAAGTTCTCTGAAGTAGCATCATTAAGTACAGGGTGTGACATAACAATAGAAGCAAACGCCGATATACTTTATTCAGGGTACTTATAGTATGAAAGTTGTAATTGAAGCTTCCCCTATCGCTTTCGGATACGAAAACCCATTGGCTGAAACTGGGATAACGAGGGTTATTAAGAATCTGTTAGTTAAAATAGATGATTATTGCTCTGAAAATGAAACGCTTTTTCTTTTTAGTCAAGAAAATTTATGGTGTCAGTTTTTACTAAATAAGTACATTTACCAAACTAATATTAAACGCATATCTCCGTTAATCAACAACATACTTTTGCAGTACCATAGTGAATACTATTACACAAAAGATGTCGCGGATTTAGTTGATGTTAAGCGTGACCTGGAAAGTATCAAATTTTCAAGTGATTTCTTAGAAGTTCTAGCACAACAAACAAGCCTGTTTCACTCGCACTTCCTGCCAGCCCCCGATGTATTTAGAAAGCAGTGCCGGGTAGTTTTTACTGTGCATGATATATTTCCTCTTACTCATAACACATTGTTTGATGATAATGTAGCTACGTTTTATAGGAACTATATCAAATCCTTCGGTTTCACAGATGTTGCAGCATGTGTTTCCGACTATACAGCCCATCAGGTAAAAAGCTACCTGCCGCAGTTCAACAAAGGCAATGTTAGAACAATTTACAATGCAGCGGACCATTCTGCTTTTTCTAAACACGTAAAAACTGAGGTTTTGACTAATTTAAGTTTAGAGGCTGAGCATTATTTTTTATGTGTTTCAACGCTTGAGCCGAGAAAGAACTTTCCGTCTATTATCAGAGCCTTTAATAGCTATCTACAAAAAAGCAAAATAAAAAGAAAGCTTGTTTTGGTTGGAAGCGTTGGATGGCTTAGCCAGGCAGAAACCGAGAAAATTGATGAGTTAGTTAAAAGTAATGATATAGTTTTGGCTGGTAGGGTTAATGATAGTGATCTCCATGAACTACTCAAGCACGCTTTCGTATTTCTAAGTGGTTCATTTTGCGAGGGTTTTGGTCTGGGCGCGTTAGAGGCCGCTATGCAAGGAACGCTACCCTTAGTAGCGGCGAATACTGCTCAAAAAGAAGTTATGAATGATTTTGGGATGACTTTGGATTCTTGGGTGCCAAGCGCTATCAGTGAGAAGTTGTTAGAAATAGAAAATAGTCCGATGCCTATGACCAAAACTAACAATAGAGAAGTTATAACAAATAAGTACAGTTGGGCTTCAGCGGCGTTGAAATATGTTGAGCTATATAGAGAAATGAGTGAATCATGAAGGTAATTTTAGTTGGAAACTGTCAGGTTGAGCATATTGCAAATTTTATGCAGCAAGCTGTAGTTGATGAAAGTGTTGAGATAACTGCTGCAAAGCCTGTTTATCTTATCGAGCCAGAAGAAGTGTCTAAATTGCACAACCAAATCAGCCAATGCGATTTGCTAATTTGTCAACCAATTGGCGATGAATACCGTTCTAACATCGGTCTTGGCACTAAGTTTTTAATTAGCTTATTACCTGAAACTAGTAAGGCGTTAGTAATACCAAATCTCTATTACGATGCAAGTTTTCCCACATTTGGTTATTTCAAAGACTCTTCTGGCGAGGCCATTAGAGCATCTGATCCAATGTGGTCGCAAAAACTACCATGGGGTGATTATCACGATTATCTCTTGTTTGCAGCAGTACGTAAAGGATTATCTCCATACGAGTTTTTAGAATTGGTTAATAAAAGCCCTATTTGGGATATAGAAGCCAAAAGAAGAGCTTCGATTGAAAATATGAGAGATAGAGACATTAGTTGCGGGATTAAAGGGGTAGAGGTTTTTGAACGGCTTCGAGGCGAAATGAAATTAGCAGAATCTTTTCATTCCTATAATCACCCTTCAAATGAGCTGTTGATTATCCTGGCAAGCGAAATTATGAGGAAATCCGAAATTGATACTGTGGATATAGAATTACCGGATCAAGAGATATTACTAAATCCAAAGCTCCCTATCTATAAACTTACTACTGGCTTATCTAGTTTTTCCGATGAATTTTTAATGAGAAGCTACTCTATCTACAAAAATGAGTACGTGAGTAATAAATCAAAATTGGAATTAAATATAGTGAATGATAAGTTTCAAGTTTGCCATAAGTTAATTGAATCACTATAAGTAAATTATTAAGCATAAATTTGGGTTGAAATATGAGTTTTGTACATATAGTCACGTTCCCTAGGAGCGGGCATCATGCGATGATTGAGCAGTTAGAGAGTGTCTCTGACATTTATGTGAATTATTGCGAATATTATAATTGTATAGGTAGGCATGGTGAGAGAATTGACTGCAATAAAAGTAATTTGATATGGAAAGAGAAAGGCTTCAGTTGTGGTGCAGGTCGGAGAATAATAAAGGATCATGACTTTGAACTCCTATTGCCTTACAGTCATGGCGATAAATATATTATTCAATTGCGAAATCCTATATTAAGCATTTTAAGTTGGTATGAATTAGATTCTAAAAATGAAAGCTTGAAATTGCCAGATTTTAAAACTTACTTTCGACAAAAAATGAAATTTTGGGTTGACTTTGTTGAAAAATGGTATCCAGTAATTAGCAATAGTAATGTGATCTATGTGCCTTATGAAAATTTGGCAATAAAGGAGAAGTTAATTGAGCTTGCATTATTCATGGATTTACCATTAAAAACTGACTCGCTTTATGATTCAACTTCTTTTTCAATAAAGAGAAAAGAGGTTAAAGATGATGGTTTCCTAGGTGAAGAAGAAAATAAGATTTCAAGTTATCTTGAAAAGTTAGGTTTAGAGAAAGTAGTTATATGAAAAAAGCACTTATTACCGGTGTTACCGGCCAGGACGGCTCCTATTTAGCCGAACTATTATTAGAAAAAGGATATGAAGTACACGGTATCAAGCGTCGTGCTTCTTTGTTTAATACCGAACGAGTGGATCATATTTATGAAGATCCTCACAATGAAAACCCCAAGTTTCATTTACACTATGGGGACTTAACCGACACGTCTAACTTAACGCGTATATTGCAAGAAGTTCAGCCTGACGAAGTGTACAACTTAGGTGCGCAGTCTCACGTAGCGGTTTCATTTGAAGCTCCCGAATATACTGCCGATGCGGATGCTATGGGTACGCTGCGTTTGTTAGAAGCTATTCGCTTTTTGGGTATGGAAAAGAAAACAAAGTTTTATCAGGCATCTACGTCTGAGCTTTATGGTTTGGTACAAGAAATACCACAAAAAGAGACTACACCGTTTCACCCTCGCTCCCCTTACGCCGTAGCGAAAATGTATGCCTATTGGATTACAGTAAACTACCGTGAATCGTATGGCATGTATGCCTGTAATGGTATTTTGTTTAACCATGAATCTCCGCGCCGTGGTGAAACTTTTGTTACTCGTAAAATTACGCGCGGTGTATCAAATATTGCACAAGGCTTAGAGTCGTGTTTGTTCTTAGGTAACATGGATGCCCTTCGTGACTGGGGCCATGCTAAAGACTATGTTCGTATGCAGTGGATGATGCTACAGCAAGATACCGCAGAAGATTTTGTTATTGCTACGGGCAAGCAAATTTCAGTACGGGAATTTGTACGTATGAGCTGCGAGTATGCCGGTATTACCATTGATTTTAGTGGTGAAGGCGTAGATGAGATAGCTACGGTAACAAAGGTTAATGCCGAATTAGCACCTGGCGTAAGCGTTGGCGATGTTATCGTAAAAGTTGATCCCCGTTACTTCCGTCCTGCTGAGGTTGAAACTCTACTTGGCGACCCGTCGAAAGCAAAAGAAAAACTTGGATGGGTACCTGAAATCACTGTAGAAGAAATGTGTGCAGAAATGGTAGCGTGTGATCTTGAAAAAGCCAAGCAGCATGCATTATTGAAAAAACATGGTTATTCGGTTGCAGTCGCTAAAGAATAACAGCTGTAATTTAGATGTAAAAAAGGAGCCTAAGGCTCCTTTTTTAATGTCCGTTATTTGAATCGTTATTTTTGGTTTTGTTTTCTAAGTTCGTTATTCTTCTATTGAGTAACTCAAACTGTTGGGTTAGCGCATAAAGCTGTTCATCTTTCCGTTTTAACTCACTACTTAACTCGTCGTTCTGAACAGTAAGTTCTTTCGCTGCAATTAATGCAATGGCAGCCATATCGGCAGGCGCAATATGCTTTTCATCACTACCAAAACCAAATAGCGCGTAAAAATCTTCTGCCATAGGCCCAATGTGCGAAATATGTTTGTCTTTTAAATAGCTCCAGGTTGCTATAGGTAACCCTTTTATCTTGTCCATTATATCACCTGCATCTACGGGTAATATATTGGTTTTAAAGCTTCGACTTGAGCCCGTTGTAAGAGTGCCGCCTATAGTAAGGTTTCCGCTCGCATCAAGGGTCGCCTCAACTATACCTGAGCCAGGAATACTAAAGCGCAACTGATCAAAGTTATTTCTTATCGACCAGTCGTAGGTTGTGCCAGGTAAGGTGACCTTTCCGGCAGGGGTGAAGTTCCCTTCTTCGTCTATTTCCGCCTCAACCATTCCTGAGCCTGGTATGCTGAAACGCAACGTATTAAAATTATTTGTGATAAGCCATGTTTCACCGCTTCCCGTATCTTCCAGCCTTATCGCTGGTTTGTCCGAGGTTTTAATATGAAGGTTGCTCTGAGGACTAGTAGTGCCAATCCCTACATTGCGATCTGTTGACAGGTACAGTGTATCAGTTAAAGCCCCCGGCTTAATTCTAAATGGCAATGTACTTCCGTTTGATGCATCGCGAATAAAGAAATTTGTTTCGTTACCGGCCATATCCCAAGTTTGTGAAGTAAAACCAGAACTCCCATCTTGTTCAAGCCTAACGGTAGGTGTGTTTCCGTGTTTCTGGTGAAGTTTAACTGAAGGAGTATTCGTTCCTAAACCAATTCTACCACTATCGTCTACGTATAGTGAATGGGAGGCCGCGCCCGCTTCTACGGTAAAGGGCGTTTTGCTTCCCGTTATGTCGTCAATAGAAAACTTGTTTAAGCCACCATTTTCTGATTCGTTGACTGTAATTTGCCAATCGTTACTAGCAAAACTTCCGCTAGAGCTTGTATCTACAAATTGAATACGCAAGTTATTTTCTTTCAGCCTAAGAGTATCAAAGCCAAAGATTTCTCCGTCTACACAGTCTAATCCAATACAAGCCGAGCCGTTGACAATAAGATCATCTAGAATAACTTGGTCGGCATTAACCGAGGTTGAAAAAAGGGCTGAGAGTATCGCGAGATGGGTTAACCGTTTCATTGCTCAGCCTTCTTATTATTCACTAGCATGCCATCTTTTAGTAAAAAAGAGCCTGATAGTCCCCGGGTTATAGGCGTTGAACGAGTTGTGGAATTGCTATCGCGTCCATCGTTGGTTCGGTTAATCTCTATCATGCTAATGTTCGTGCTGCTGTCTTGTATATATATCGCATAGGTGTAAGAACCATCGGGAAGCTTACCGCTATCCGAGTAAACTGCCGTGCTCGATGTTTTCAAATGAAAACTATTTGGGCCCGATACTTCAATATAGGCGAAGCTAGATGAAGGTGAGATGTCAATATGTGCTGCGTTTCCCGAAAGCTGAACCTTGGTATTAGCCATGGTTGAGAAGCAGCATGCTAACGTGATTGTGCCTAATATTTTGGTACAGAATGAACGAAGGGCGAGTTCCATTTTTTGCGCTCTAGCAATTAGCTGTTGACCAACAACAGCTTCCTATTACATTGGGTATAGCACATAGTGTACAAAAATTAAACTCTTGTTAGTTTTAACGTAAAGGCAGTAGTATAATTTTACGATGGCGGTTAATTAAAACGCGAGTACAGCTAAGTTTGCGTGTACAAGCTTACCTTCTCAATGGAATGATGGTTTAAAATGAAAAAAGCTTTTTACAGTACACTTTTTTACGTACTCGCAGTTTACATGCTAGGCATGGTTAATTGGGTACATGCCCAGCAAAATCAAACAGGTGCTGAAAATCAAAAAAAAATTACTGCAAACCTACCACCTATTTTTGCAACGCTAGAAGCGCTCGAGTCAAACAAAGATCCTAAATGCCATGCCACGGCAACCCGCTTAGAATACTTAATTTACGGTACGCCACTAACCGAGCAAGCTCGGTACGCCAAAAACGATTTTCAACAGCAATTTGTATCCCTAGTGTGGAATGCTGCCAGCAAACTAACCAGCAACAACGCCCCCCTTACCAAACAGCATATTACGCAGGCCGTGCAGCAGTTTGTTACCATTGAACCGCAACCACAGGAAAAATTGTTACGGGTTGAAATAAATAATCTATACACGGTGTTAAAACAACGAGATGTGAGTCATTACGCATCTATTGCCTATTCGCTGCGCGCTATTTTAGCAGTACAGCAATCGCAGCTATTGTCACTGCAAAGCCCTTGGCCGCCCTTAACTAACCCGGCCGTTGAAACGCTTCAGTATTATACTGACGTTGTTAGCTTAATTATGCTGAAACGCGCCGATGCTTTTGCCCGTATTGCTAATAGCCATCAGGTAACAGAAGGGGTATTGAAGGATGTCTGGAATTCATTATTTGCTGCACTCCCTTCGCAGTCCGTCTCGGTACAAGCAGCAAAGCCGACACTAACCGGGTCATTGAAAACATTAATGGCTACTAAAATAGCCGCCTACCAGCAATATAACCAGGTTAACCAGGCATTGTTTGCGCGTAACTTCCAGGTTTACTTTGCCCACGCCACACTGCCTTCTCAACAAGATAAAGCCGAAGAAGTGCAGTATGCCTTTAAACAGGCGGTTATTGGCTTTGCGCAAAGCATGTACCTACTCGCGCAAAACAAAGTGGGTGATGAAGCCTTTATTGATGAAAAAAATGTGGCCCAAACGGCACAACTTATGTTGCCCCATAAAGTAAACGAATTTGAAGATGTTATTTACTTTCCTAAGTACCCGCGCGAACATCAAACTATTATCGAGTCGTACGATCTTGATGCATTTAGAGATTCAGGGCTACATTGGATTTATCTAGATTTTGCTATTGATGAGCTTGGCAATCAATATCACATTGAGGCCGACCCCTTTGCAGCGGAATTGTTGGCGGAAACCATTGCCCACTTTGCTGTGGTGCTATTACGCGAGTCTGGCAAGCTTGCTAAGCAGCGTGTAAAGGCGACAGAAGTAACCTTGCAACCGCAGGATATTTTCAATGCACAATCGAAGCTTGAAGACAAAGTGAATGCCTACCTCAATCATAAACCCGAGGCGTTGCCGGCGACGCAGTTAGTGTCTAGTGCCAATACCGAATCTTACCAGCGCGACGAGGAGAGTTATTTTACGTCTGCCCAAGCACGATTAAATGGTGAATATGTGCACCGCTCGTCCGACTGGCTCAGTCGCCAACTGAGAAGCTATATTAAAACCGGTGATACAGGCAATAGTACTATTCCCCCTGCATTTGGCGGTGCTGGTATTGCAGCAGAAGATATTAATAACGACGGCCTTACTGATGTTTTAATATTAAGTGGGCGGGGAAACGCCTTATTGCTTAATCAAGGTGGTTCTTTTAAAGATATTACCAAGCATGCTGGGCTACATTGGGTTAGACCAGCCACCCGGCTGCCCGGTGAGCCACGGCAACCGCTAATAAGCGATTTAGACAACGATGGTTTGCAAGACATCATAATTACCTACGCCAATGATAAACATAGAGTGTATAAAAATGTTGGCGAGGGGAAGTTCAAAGACGTTACAGACGTAGCTAATTTGGGAGGCGAGGGGTTAATCGGCGGCCCAGCTACCTTACTGGATGTAAATAACGATGGCCTATTAGATATTTATGTCACCTACTTCGGAAATTACTTACAAGGGGGGCTACCCACCTTGGCCCGCAAGAATACCAACGGTACGGCGAATCAACTGTTTATCAATCAGGGGAATTTTACATTCCAACAAGCTTCACATGCATTAGGTGCAGACAATACCGGTTGGGGACAAGCGGTTACCCACACAGATTTAAACCAAGACGGCTGGCAAGATCTTATCGTTGGTAACGATTTTGGTGTTAATGCTTATTACATTAACCGGCAAGGAAAAGCCTTTGTTGATATTGCGGAGCATATAGGCACCGACAAACCTTCGTACACCATGAATATCGGGCTGAGCGATTTAAACCGAGACGGTATGCCAGATGTGTATATTTCAAATATTGTGGTGATGAACAAAGACGAAAAATATGTGCTTCCGTCAAAAGATACCGTGGCTAAATTTAACCCCGATAAGTTGGCCAATATGCGCGTGATTGAAGGCAATGATCTGTTTTTATCACGGCTAGACAACAAGCGCATAGGTTATCAACTGTCAGATGATGTTGGCAGAGGACATTCCTCAACCGGGTGGGCGTGGGATGCAGACTTTTTTGATGTTGATAACGACGGCGATGACGACTTATATGTCACCAATGGAATGAACGACTATTATGTTTATTCGTCGCAGCACGCATACAGCGGAGAGGAAGTTACCTTTCCCGATGCGGGCAGTGCCGCCAATGTTTTCTTTGTTAATCATAATGGCAAGCTCAATAACGTGTCGCAACAATCAGGGCTTAATTTCACTGCAAACAGTCGTTCAGCGGCTTATTTCGACCTTGAAAATGATGGCGATTTAGACGTTATTGTGAATAACTACCATGGCGACGTGAAGTTATTTACCAATAATGCAGAGCAACTTAATAATAACTGGATAACGTTAAAGCTAGTGGGTAGACCAGAAAATGGTATCAGCCTAGACGCTATTGGTGCCCAAATTATTGTGGGGTATGACGACGATGGTTACGTGTGGCGGCAAGTTACCAGCAGCCAAGGGTATATGTCAGTACACCCTAAACAGCAGCATATTGGGCTAAGTAAAGCCAACGAAGCAAAAGTTGCGGTTATTTGGCCAAACGGTACCTATCAGGCATTTGGGGTGTTAAAGGCAAATCATCGTTATGTTCTTACCTACGGGGCACAGCAGTGAGGCAGTTTCTCGTTGTCACCCTATTAGGACTGGGGGTGTTATTCAGCGTGCCTACTTGTGCTCAGTCATTACTCGAGCAACAGTTTAAGCAGCGGCAAGAGTGGTTAGTAAGTAAAGGCGTAATTGCGCCTCAAACCAAACCCGCGCACATTAACGAGTTAATCGCCGAAGATTCGCCCTATTTACTGAAACATGCATTGCAGCAAATTAACTGGCGTAGTTGGTCTACACAGTCACTGTCTCACGCCGCTGACAGTCACCAACTTATTTATGTGTCAATTGGCTATGAAACGTGTCATTGGTGCCATGAAATTGCCAAACAAAGCTACGTAGACCCCACCATAGCCGCAGTATTGAATAAACACTTTGTTAGCATCAAAGTAGACAGAGAGCAAAAACCCAATGTTGATGCCATGTTTAAGCATGCCCTCGAGTCTGTGATGGAGAACCCTGGCTGGCCAATACAAGTGGTGATGACGCCGTCACAAAAGATACTCTGGATAGACTCTTATACCCCTAAAGCAACGCTACATTCTCGACTCTCTATGCTGGCCAATAAGTGGCAGAAATATCCTCAAAAACTCGCGTCGTTAGCAGAACAACAACATGGGCTGATGCTGCCATCGTCAACGCCGGCAAAAGAAGTGATAACTAAAAAACAGCTTCATCATCGCCAAGCGCAGATACTCAATGAAGTACGACAAATTTTGCGCCATGAACAGTTAGGAGAGGGGCCGCGCTTTTTGCGTGCAAACTGGTTGATGCAATTACTCGCTACCAATAGTGACGACGACCTAAACTTAGTGGAGCAGCAGGTGCAACAGCTGTTAACCAGCCCAACCTATGACAGTATAGAGGGCGGCATGCATCGCTATGCCGAAGATGGGTTGTGGTTGCAGCCTCACTTTGAAAAAATGCTATACGATCAAGGGTTGCTGTTAAACCTTTTAGCCGCACTATATGTTCGAACAGGAGAACCCTATTATCGGTCTTTTGCAGAACAGGTGATTGGCTTTGTAGAAGCCCGTTTTTTTCGAAATGTTGGTTATGGTTCTTCATTATCCGCGTTAGACAAAAGCGGCAGTGTTAGCTATTACCGGGTTGATAGCACCAATGTTCTGCCACCCTTTGCATATTCGGCCAGCGCCCAGTTAGCGCACCTAACCCATGTAGCCATGCCACCTAAGAAGGTTAACGCTGCCTTGCGTGCTAACCGTGATGATAACAATACCCCTGAACTAGACGAAAAAATTATCTTTTCGTGGAATGCTGGTTATCTCGCTTCGCTTATCAACTTTTATCGAGCCACGCAAGATGAGGCAATAAAGGCTCGGCTAGTGGCTCGTGCTAATATGCTTCGTAGTACCTTTTTTACTCCCGAAACGTTTTATCGCATTCACTTTCAGGGGCGTCAATCTGAAATGGCTACGCTTAGTGATGTAGCAATGGCGATAGTGTTATATAGCGAATTGTACTGGGAGTTTGGCAATGCAGAATATTATGACGTGGTGCGCTTTAGTGCCAACTTGCTGGTAAAGAGGTTAAATGCCGTGTCGTGGGGGTATCTAATTGCTGACAGTGAGTTACCCAGTGACGCGGCACTAGTGGTAAATGCTATCGATCGCCTGCATTATTTTATGCCTCAAAAAGAGTTACGGCCAATTCGTGAAGCGATCATGCCCACGCTAACATCACAGGCATTAGCAATTAATTCGTTTATGTTAATCAACAACCTGGTTCGCCCTATTGCAAAGCAGCCGCGGGCTACCAAGCCCTTCGCTAATGGCAAAGGTAGTATTAAAGCGAAACGAGATAGTACGCAAGATAGTAGTGTAACAATCAGCATGGCAGAAGGGTGGCATATCAATGCACACATTCCCTCAGATGATACCCTTATACCAACACAAATTTTGCCAGTACAACCTCATACGCTAGGGGCGGTTAATTATCCCCCTGGAGAACGTATTAAGGTTGGTGTGTCGGCAGCACCGCTCAATCTTTATAAAGGTGACATTATTATTCCATTCACAGCGCCTAAGCGTAAATTGGGTAGCATAGGTGTTATAGTGTCTACCCAGGCATGCTCTGATACCTTCTGTTTATTGCCTGAAGAAATTCAATTAACTTTTTAACTGTCAATTATGCTTGTTAGCCATCAAAAGAAATTTATATTTTTCAAAACCATGAAAACAGCGGGCACCTCGGTAGAGGGGTACTTTGAAAAGTACTGTGTACCGCCGAACAATTATGCGTTATCCCATCATCGTGACGAGCAGGTTTCCACCTATGGCATTGTGGGAAGTAGAGGCCCAAAGCCAGATGCCGTAACCTTTTATAATCACATGCCGGCGAAAGAAATAAAGTCGCAGGTAGGGGAGCAGGTTTTCAACAACTACTTTAAGTTTACCGTGGTACGCAACCCTTATGATAAATTGGTATCTGCTTTTTATCATTTTTTTAAGCATAGACACCCCGAAAAGTTTGTCGATGAAGACGTCAGTGATGTTCACATGTTTAGGCAATGGTTGAAGACAGGGGGGAAAATACGTGATTCCCATATTTATATGCTAGATACCCAAGAGGTTGTCGATTTTTATATTCACTATGAGTCTTTGCACCGCGATATAGAGTCTGTGTGTAATAAGTTAGCGATTGAATTTAAGCCAACCCAACTACCAGCATTCAAGCGAGAATTTAGAGACAGAAGTATTCCTATTCACGCGTTTTATGATGATGAAAGCACAGCAATTGTAAAGCAACTGTATCAATTCGAGCTGCAACGTTTTAATTATTCAATGCCGAAATAAGAATGAAGTGCCTATGCTATCTAAAAATAAAAAATTCCTATTTATTCATTTACCCAAAACCGGTGGTAACAGCCTTCAAGAGCGGTTAAAGGCCTACTCTGAAGATGCAATTGTAAGTATTAACAGCATTCAAGATGGGGTAGAAAGGTTTGAAGTAAGAAACGAGTACCCGGGAATTCACAAACATTCTAGTTTGTCTGATTATCAAAAGGTGCTACCTGAGTCGGTATTCAGCCAACTTTTTGTTTGCAGCACTATTCGAAACCCATGGGAGCGCATGGTGTCGTTTTACTTTTCTCCTCATCGCAAAGTGAATGAATGGGATAGAAATGAATTTATTGCATTGGTGAATTCGGTGAAGAGCTTACCAGATTTACTCTCAACGCCTGCGTCCACGCATTGGTCTGAGAATGCCGATTTTATTTTAAGGTTTGAGCACCTTGATGAAGATTACCGCACCTTGTGCGAAAAGTTGAAATTAGAATATGCGCCACTCAACATTCGTAATAAGTCTTCGCGAAATCATTACAGCCAGTACTATGACGATGAACTAATTCAATTAGTTGCTGAACGGTTCGCCCCAGAAGTTCAATACGGCAAGTATATTTTTGAAGCAGATGTTTAGTTTGCACGGCTTGCCTAGTTGGTGTTTGTTCGAAGCTATGTGATACTGAAGGTATGATTGATTTAACCAGTTACTGGAAATAGGGAAGCGGAAAATAGTTATGAAAACAGTATTTGTTGCTGGCCACAGAGGAATGGTAGGTGCCGCCATAGTTAAACAACTCGAAGCACGAGATGGCATTAAAATAATCACACAAACACGTTCAGAACTAGACTTAACCAATCAGGCAGCGGTATCTGCATTTTTCGCCGAGAACGCCATTGACGAAGTGTATTTGGCAGCAGCTAAAGTAGGCGGTATTCACGCTAACAATACCTACCCAGCTGAATTTATCTACGAAAATCTAATGATAGAAGCGAATATTATTCATGCGGCCCATACTAATGATGTGCAAAAGTTGTTGTTCTTGGGTTCTAGTTGTATATATCCAAAATTGGCAGAGCAACCGATGACGGAAAAAGCTTTGCTTACTGGTACATTAGAGGAAACCAACGAACCGTATGCCATTGCCAAAATTGCTGGTATTAAGTTGTGTGAAAGCTATAACAGGCAATACGGCAGAGATTATCGGTCTGTAATGCCAACAAACCTCTATGGCCCTAATGATAACTTTCACCCTGAAAATTCTCATGTAATTCCTGCTCTTCTTCGCCGTTTTCATGAAGCCGCGCAACGGGGTGATAGTGGAGTAGTGGCGTGGGGCAGTGGCAAGCCCATGCGTGAGTTTTTACACGTAGATGATATGGCTGCTGCAAGTGTGCATGTGATGGAGCTTGATAATGAAACATATCAAGCCAATACTCAGCCTATGTTAAGTCATATAAACGTGGGTACAGGAGAAGATTGTACTATACGCGAGTTGGTTGAAACAGTGGCGAAAGTAACGGGCTTTAAAGGTGAGATTAAATGGGACACCAGTAAGCCAGATGGTACGCCAAGAAAGCTTATGGATGTCTCTCGTTTACACGCTTTAGGTTGGAAGCATACCTACAACCTTGAAAGTGGCCTAAAGCATGCCTTTGATTGGTTTTTAGCAAACCAAGATAATTTCAGAGGCTAGTGACTATTTAAAGTTTAAGGCACCGGGGCTTGCCCGGTGTTTTTGTTTATAGGGATTTAATTTTGGCTTTTTTAGAAAAAAGTGTGTTTACCACTGTTATCGATAGTACACCACTTGTATCCATTGATCTTGTTATCGAAAATACCGACGGCAAAATATTACTAGGGTATCGAAATAATCGACCGGCGAAAGGCTATTGGTTTGTACCCGGTGGGAGAATTCAGAAAGGCGAAAGCATGGACAACGCTTTTCAGCGCCTTACACAGTCTGAGGTCGGTGAAGTTTTTAAAAGAGAAAATGCTATTTTTCTAGGGCCTTACGAGCACTTTTACGACGACTATGTTTTCGGAGAAGACGTTTCTACTCATTATGTCGTTTTGGGTTATAAGCTTATTTGCGATATTGATCTTTCGACGTTACCAAGCGCCCAGCACAATGAGTACAAATGGTTTGATAAAAGTGAAATGCTGAAAAGTGAGTTTGTTCACAAGCACAGTAAATGGTACATCGAATAACTTATAATGAAGCCTTATTTTAATTAAGGTATTATCGTCTACTGAACAGATTGGAAGTTAAGAGTAAATGAAACGCAAACTAAAAAACTTTATAAAGCGACTACTGGGAAAAAGTGAACTTAATTATCATATCGATACAGTAAGAAGCGATATTGTTGCAGGCTGGGCAGTGAATACCGCTAACCCATCCAAGCCGTGTGAAATTGAATTAAAATGCGATGACAAAGTGCTGGCGAAAACCACTGCTGCAACGCTTAGAGAAGATTTGGTTGCCGCAGGTGTCGGTAACGGCTGCCATGGTTTCACGTTGCAACTTGAAATGTTGCCTTTTTCTGCCCAAGCTCGCCAAGTACATTTGTATATAAATAGTAAAAGAGTAACGGCCGAACCTATTTCCATTAAAAGTAGTTTTACTGACGTACTAGGCGATTTCTCTGTCGAGGTTGAACGAAGAATGGATGCTTTACTTGCCATACAAAATGAACGTATGCAGCGTGAATTCGACTATATCAAAAAGCAGTTAGAATCAGAAAAGTAATGATTAACATGCTAACTGAGGTAGTGGTATTCTGCCCGCTACCGCCTAAGCCCAATGGAATAGCAGATTATTTTGCTGAACAACTCCCTTACTTTAGTAGGAAGACGAAAGTCACAGTTGTTATAGAAAATACTCACCCAGAACCTGTGGGTATTGCCGCAAATATACGTATTCTTCGACTAGAGGAATACATGTGGCAACAAGGTTATTATTCATCCATACCTCACATATACCATGTAGGGAACAACCCTGATACGAAGTATATGTTACCCGTTTTGCTTGCTAAACCTGGCTTGGTAGTTGTTCATGATTTGAATCTGCATTATTTGATTGACCTCACTAATTTATCAATAGGTGATAAAGAAGGTTATCAATTAGCGCTAGCGAACAATTACGGTGAAGCAGGAGAGACGATAGGCAAGCAATTAGCTGAGTTTGGTTGGAAAGGGCGATTTATGCCTCACGAACTGATGATGAACAACAGTATTATCACCGCCGCAGAACGTATACTTGTTCATTCAAAATACTCCGCAGATAAGATTGGTGCGTTAGGGCATTCTAATGTTTGTGTGGTACCTCACCATTTTTCGCCCGCTGCTAGGCAATATCAGCCAAAATTAAAAATGCAATATCGTGGACAATTGGGCCTACCTGGCAACAAGCCTGTTATCACATCAATGGGTTTCATCGCAAAAGCCAAACAAATTAAGTCTGTGCTTAAAGCGTTAAGCACTATTAAAAAACAGGGTATAGACTTTACCTATGTTTTAGCGGGGCAGTGTAAACCTCATGAGTATGACGTTTACCAAGATATTGCAGATAGTGGACTTACAGAAAACGTGGTTGTTACGGGGTTCCTTGACGAAGACGCATTCTTTAAATACATGCTGGCGTCTGATTTTATTATTAACTTACGCTACCCCACTGGCGGGGAGTCGTCAGGAACATTAACCCGTGCTATGGGAATGGGGTTATGTTGCGTTGTAGTGAATATTGGTCCGTTTGGCGAAGTACCTAACGACTGCGCTATTAAGTTAGAGTGGAATGAAGATTTTGACCATAATTTATGCGCCCAGTTAAAGCGGCTTATTGAGGACAAAGTTTATCGGGTTACGATAGGTAAAAACGCGCAAAAATGGGTTGAACGAACGCACAACATAAGTGCGACTACCGATGCATATCTGAATGAGGCATCAAAGCTTATCGATAAAACTAAGTTTAATAGCAGAGCCCTTAACGTCAACGTTCATGAATACCTTCCTCTAGAAACAATATCTAATTGGGAACGCACCTCAAAAGTAAATGAAGATTACAACAATTTATGGTGGCGAGCCAATTTAATACCCTTAAACCATGAGCGTGTATTAAGTGTAGCAGAGAGCCAAGAGTATCAAGTTTATATACTTCGTGAACTCTTTGGTTACGCACAGAAAGATATCCTCGAAGTGCCTATTGATCAAATAGCGTTAAGTACAAGAGGGCAACTAAACACGTTAGCCGTTATAGACGCCTCGTTAAGCGACATTGCGGTATCTCCCATGAATTGGTTGATGGGTATAAATGCCGTTTTAGCGCTCGGTGGTAAACTTATTCTTTCTTTTCTAGTGCCAGAAGATTTGTTATCTGAATACAGTTTGTCTAGAGCTAGCCTTAAAAAAATGTTAGCGGCTGCTGGTTTTTCTGTTGATAAGACCATAGCAGGTCCACAAGATATAAGCATGTTTACTGACGAATGTCCTCGCAGCGAAAGGTGGGTTTTTTCTTCTATTAAGCGGTCTTGGATGGTTAATGTTAACCCCCCAGTCTACGATAATGGAGCGAGTGAGCTACAGTGGTTATACAATCAAAATGAGAGAAAAAGCGGCGCATGATTAGTTCGGAAAACTATGCAGAGTCTCCTCTTGCGTTAGCTAGTTCTTTGCACGGGATAAATTTAGATATTCTTGTTACCTCTGCATTTTTACGTAGCTTTACTTCTATCGGAGAAGTGGTAATAGATGGTATCCCACAAAGTATAATTGGAATATTAGCGGAATCTGCCGGAGCTAGAATAACTTACTTGGCAGATCATAACCTGTGTAGGCAGCAAGGCTTTCCTTTCTTGAAGGCTATTAAGGACGTAGGTGTTAGCCCTGTATGCCTAAATAGCAATTCGATGGATTTAGAGTTTTCACCTAAGGTTGATGCTGGCTATGAGGGGCTTGCAGAGCAACCCCATATGTTGAGGTTGAGAGCGCCCGACCAGTATTTAAGTGGCCGAAAAAATCTGAGTTGGTTAGCGCTGAGCACCCTATATGAAGATTTACTACTAGCGTCGGAAGGTACAGTTTCTAAACATGCACCTTTATTAAGTGGCTTTGTTAATAAAGAAAGCGCTAAACACATTTTAAAGTGGTGTTTAAAGACAAATTATAAAGCGGTAACTAATACGTTAGAGCCTCTCAATGAAAGCAATGCTGATAGTTATTGTTGGTTAGTACCTAGCGAAAACTTCCTTGAAAACGTCAACAGTTTATTAGCTAGTCATGCTTTTGAAGTCAACGTCAAACTCCCGCTAACACACTTAGCAGAGCAAGCCTGGCCCGAGTTGCTAGGAGCAAATGATAAACTAGCCACGCAAACTAAAGATTTCTTCATTCACAAACGTCGTTGGTACTATCTAGATAGAATTCTCAATATTGGCATGTACCCTATGGAAAGTGATGGAGAGCACTATTGGCGTTGGGTAGGAGACAATGGTGTAAGGTTGTTTTTACCTTTACGAGCAAAAGGCCACTATGTAGTTAGCTTTGATGTATTCTCTTTGGTTAATGGCCTAACCAGTTCTACATTACGATGTTTTGTCAATGGCGCCCTAAAATTAACACAAGATGTGCAAGAGGGTGAAAACGTTAAAATTCCTTATTACGCCTCACAGGACGGCTACTTGGCAGAGTTATATGTGGTTTCCGAGCAGAGTGTCAACATAGATGGCAAGGCAATGAGTGTCTCATTATCTTCTCTTAATGTTGAGTGGGAGGAGATGCCATTATGAGTAAGCACGTATTAATTGTGTCGCCTATACCTTCCCATCCGCAGTTTCAGGGGAATAGTGCCAGAATCTACCGCCTTAACAGGATGTTCCAACTTTGTGGCTATCAAGTTCATTTTCTGTATTTTGGTATGGAAGGGCTAAACGAAAAACAACAACAAGAAATGGAGCGTCAGTGGGACTATTTCCATTTTGTTAAGCCAGAAGGGCCTGCAGCAGAACCTTCGTTTGATGAGTATTTTGATATAGATGACTGGTATGACGAAAGAATATCTGATTATGTCGATGAACTATGCCAAACGTGGGATTTTGACGTATGCCTTGCTAATTATGTCTGGTTCTCAAAGGTCTTAGAGGTTGTACCCGAAACAACACAAAAAGTCATCGATACACATGATGTTTTTGGCGACCGACATATAGTCGCGAAAGAAGCGGGCTTAGAACCTGTTTGGTTTTATACAACAAAAGAACAAGAAGCGCACGCACTCGATAGAGCTGATATTGTACTCGCTATACAAGATGAAGAAAAAGCCTACTTTGAGACCATAACCACTAAGCAAGTAGAAGTCTTGGGTTACGTGGTGCCCTATCAGCCATTGGTTTCAACCAAAAATGAAAAAATTGTTATTGGTTATATCGGCTCTGGAAACCCTTTCAACATTGAAAGCCTAAGAGTTTTTCAAGAAGCGGTAATGGAAGTGCCTGCGTTGATGCAACGCTTTAAGTTTGTTCTGGGTGGCACGGTATGCAAGGCATTTTCCGAATTAAATGAAATTTTTGATATCGTCGGCCTCGTGGATGACCTAGATGAATTTTATCGTGAAATTGATATAGCGATTAATCCGATGGTGGGTGGCACGGGCCTAAAAATTAAGTCTTTAGAAGCGCTGTCGTATGGCAAATCGTTATTAGCGACTGAAGATGCGATGGTTGGTATACCGTCGTTTGATGCGCTTCACAAATCAACGTCAATTAAAGAGATGGTGAACAACCTTTTAAACCTTGACGATAAACGCCTTCATGATTTACTTCAAAACTCCAAAATTGTTTTTGAACGTTACAATAGCGAGCATATAAATAATTTTAAGAACATATTCGGTTGAATCAATGGATTTTCAGTTATACAAAAAGATGTTGAGACAGTGGGCTTTTGAACAAGAGCCTGTCTTTATAGTCGGTCCTGAAAGAAGTGGAACGAGTCTCTTGTTTCAACAGGTTTCTAACCATTCAGCATTTTGTGATTTTTCTCACGCCACTGTAGAAACCTTTTGCTTCATAAAGCCCTGGTTATTACTAGAACCCGCTGGGCCAGATAATTATGAAATGCGTGTTTATTTAGGTCAAAAGAACTTAACAGCATTTCAAGACAGTATAAGCCCGCTCGTTGAAAGAAATAACCAATTAACCAGCCTAGGTATGCCGCTAGCATTCGCTAACGACCCGAATAGAGATGAAATATGGTTTGAGCGACGGTACAAGCATATATTACGAGCGTTCGTGTATCATTCCTCAAAACACCTTGGGGGTAAACGCTTTGTAGAAAAAACCCCGGCTCATATCCGTTGTACCTCCGAAATATTTGAGACTTTTCCTAAAGCAAAAGTACTTATATGTACTCGTGATATCTCAGAAATTATTGCGTCTCATAAGAAGCGCTACCAAAAAGAAATAGCTTTGGGTAAGGCTAAGGATGACCCCAGTATAGCTTGGTTGTCTCACTCGGTTGAACAATATGCTAATTACTTAGTTACCATTGAAAGCAAAATTAAGGAACTTACTTCTTCTTTCGGAGATGCATGTAAAATCGTTCCTTACGGACAGCTAACGAGTAACCCTGATGAAACGTTAAGTCGCTTATTTGAATTTCTTGGGGAAGAAACTGCAGGATCAGTGTCTTCAAAAGAACGTAAGCAACAGGCATGGGATCCTTTACTCAATCAAGCCCCACAAAAAAACGAAGTTGAGATTGAAAAATATCTATCAAAAAATGAAATCAAGCTAATAAATGCCAAGAGATCCGCTTTTTCTGATTACTGGTTTTAGTGTTTTGAAAATATTCAATCCAACAAAAAGTAAGCCCAAAAATTATGTTTAAAACGTTTTATAATATTCCTGTAATGCCCATACAACAAGTGCTCGGGTCGCCTTTTGGTCGCTCTGAACATCAATTGGGACCAGTATGGCCAGAGTGGGATACACAGACGGATATCAGGTTTAAAAGAAACAATATTCTAAAAGATGATGTGCCCCAGATTTCAGATGGCGAAATCTTTGTTTATGAATCACAGCCTATTTTTTGGTGCGGCCCAATCGTAGATCACTTTGGTCATCAGATAGCAGATTTTATTACACGAGTCATGGCTTATCGTAGCCTTGGCATTGAAGGTCGTTATGCATTTAGTGCACCGAACAATAGTCAATATAACTTGAATGAAACACCTAATTTTTTCAAGGCCATTATTGATTGGCTAGACATTAAAGAGCACCTATTACTAATAAATAGGCCTGTACTTGCAAAATCCTTAGTCGTGGTCGAACAACAAGAGCAGTTACCTAATATAGGCCCAAGCAAAAAATATCTAGAAGAACTTAACAAGTTAATAGCGTCTAAAGAAATACCTAAGAGGAAATCAAATAACGTTTTTGTTTCCCGTTCATCACAGGCTAAGGGGCTCATAGCTGGAGAGTCTTATATTGAAGACGTTTTAAGCGCCCATGGCTATGAAATTTTCAAGCCTGAAAATTTCGAATTACGAGCTCAGTTAGAAAAATATTTATCTAGCCAAAACCTTGTTTTTTCCGAAGGTTCTGCACTTCATACTTTGCAACTGTTAGGGAGTAACATTGGCAAAGTACATGTCATAAGAAGAAGGCCAAATTATGATATGTGTAAAAACTTTATACTCCCACGAGCGGAGAGCGTTGAATACCACGCATTGGGCGGTCTAGTATGCGGCTTAAGAAACAATGAGCCTTTGCTCGAGTGCGGTATAACAATTCCGAGTGTTGAAAAGTTAGAACGTTTTTTGTCGACACTTTTAGGAAAAGCTATACAAATTGATATCGAACTCCTGAATGAACGCATCAAGAATGACTTGGTAAAGTACTACCAAGGTGAATTAGAATCAGCTCGAGCAAAAATCGCAGGCTATAATTCAAGTCTTTTGAAAGCTATAAAAGAAGCAGGGTACGCGGAAGTAATTAATAATGAATAGAGATCCAAACAAAGAATTAGGCTTGTATCAGTCCAACGATGGTCACTTTATAAACTATGACTATAAGCTGTGCGCTGAAGTTGATGAGTTTGTAAGAGCACCACTTCCAGATTTGAATAAACCTTTTTTTACTTGCTTAGGGGCAGCGCAGACGCTTGGGCGTTTCGCAAAAGAACCTTACCCAGAATTGTTGTCGAATAAGCTTGGAATGCAATCATTGAATTTAGGCCGTGGTGGAGTTGGGCCTGAATACTATCTTCAGAGGCCTAAGCTTTTAGAGGTAGTGAATAAATCCGAGTTTGTTATTCTTCAGGTAATGAGTGGTCGCTCTGTATCCAACTCACTTTTTAAAGATAAAGGTGGGTTAAACCACTTTAAATCAAATCTATTCGAAGGCCGACAGTTGTCAGGGAAGCTTTGGAAGGACATTTTTGAAAATAAATCTAGAGAAGAGTTTCAATCTATACTAATTGAACAACGAGGCGTTTGGTTAGACAAAATGATGGCTTTAATAAAGCAAATCAATCGGCCTATAGTTTTACTCTATTATTCTCACTTTAAGCCTCCTCAGAAGTTGGTGTTCGATAGTTTTGATCAACTATGGAAGTTTCCCCAGCTAATTGATAAAACCCTGATTGATGTTGTTAAAGCTGAAACAGATGCGTATTTTGAGTATTTTTCTAATATAGGTATGCCTCAGAAGTTGGTGGGGGAAGAGGGAAGCACGGCATCTGTGAAGATGGGGATAAATGATAATACGACTAATTTAAACCGATACTATCCGTCTCCTGAAATGCATGCCGAATTAGCAGAAAAGTTGTTTCAGTTTATCAAGAAAAGTAATTTTTCTGCTCGGAAAGCCGATAATACGGTTCTTAATCCTCCTGAACGTTTGTCATTTAATCGTCTATTGAAGCCTTGGGTACATCCTAATATTAGTAAATTTTTAAGCGCATTAGGCGAATCCGACCTCTTGCTCTTTGACTCACATGAGTCTGAAAAGTGGCTTGATGAAACAAGTCTAAATTGTTTGACTGCCACGGCGAGTTCATGGCAGCAGGTGCTTAAGCGTAATAAGGTAAACAAGATTATAGTCGCTTCGTCTACTCAGGAGCAGATCTTAAAACACAAGGTAATTGAATATTGCGCCGAAAATGCTATTAAGAGTGAAGTTAAAGGTATTTACTCTGATATTGTTTTCAATTGGTCTTTTCGAGTTAATAAGCTTAATAATGGGGCCGACAATAAAGAGCTTACGGGCAAGTATGTCGTCCTATGTACTCCTCGTTCAGGTAGCACGGTTTTATGCGACTTATTGGAAAAAACGAACAAGGCAGGTTTTCCAAAGGAGCATTTAACAAGGCCAGTATTTGAAGCGCTCAAAGCTAAGGCGTTTAGTTTTGCCGACTGGTACAACACACTTCAGTGCAGCGTTGTCAGTGAAAATGGCTTTTTTGGAACAAAGATTATTACAGAAAGACTAGAGTGGCTCCGAAGCATATATTCTGATGAATACCTTCGTTCATTCTTTAAAGGGCACAAAGTCTTGAGGCTAACTCGAGGTTCTGTAGAAGAGCAGGCGGTTTCTAAGTGGTTCGCTCAAATTTCTAATAAGTGGCATGTAAAAAGCGATAGCGAGAGCCACTCTTCATATGGCTTAGTTAAAAGCTATAGCTTTAACGCTATTTACAAAATATACACTGAACTTAAAAAAGATGAAGTTAAGTTGAATGAGCAAATTAGTCAAATATTCAGTGACCAAATATTAGCAATAGAATATGACGGGTTAGTCGCGGAAACTGAGAGCGAAATGCGCCGCATTACTGATTTTTTAGATTTAGGGCCAGAAGTTTCAAAAGTAAAATTAGATACTGACTATAAACGGCATGACGTAGAAGCGAAAGACGAAATACTCGAACGCTTCCTAAGAGATCTTCAGTAGCTAGACAAAAAATAGGTGCTACTTCATTGAATGTTGTTATACACATAGGTCCTCCTAAAACGGGGACTTCTGCGATACAGAAATGGCTCAATGAAAATAGAGAGTTTTTGAACGAGAATGGGCTGTTTTACCCTGAACATTCATTGGACATAAATGGTGTCAGCTCTGGAAATTTATTTTCATTGTATACTCCAATAAACAATGACTTAGTGTTAGACGGCAATAAGCTTCAGCTCTTGAAAAATAGTCATACTGCTTCGGGAGCACGCACACTGCTTCTTTCGTCAGAGTTTTTTTTCAACTGTGTTGAGGAATTGGCTGAGGTGTTTCCTCAAGCTATATTTATAGGGTACTTAAGATTTCCGTTAGATGTCGCCGAGTCGTCGTATAACCAAGGCGTAAAAAGGCATAATGAAGTGCGTGCGTTTGGGTTACCTAGCCTCCCTGAAGCTCATCAGCTGAATACTTTAGATAGCGTAATCAGCGTTGTAGGGAAGCAGCGTTTTATTCTCAGGCCATATCACGACAAGTGTTTCGTGGGAGGGAATTTGGTCGAAGACTTTTTGAGTCAAATCAACGTGGCTCCTAAAAACATAGATAGTATGAAAATCAACACTTCATATACTCTAGAAGGGCTTGAGTTTAAACGTTGGTTCAACCAGTTGCCACTAGACACATTGCAAGGCGACATGGACACTTTTTTACAGGGTCAGCAAGAAGGAATTATCGATTACTCCTTCATACCACCTATTACTTTTGAAAAGCTCAGGAATGAATTTACTTCTCAACTTCGTTCCTTTTGTCATCGCTATGAAGTAAATGAAGCAGAGACCTTTATAGAGCATTGTAAGTCGATTGAACAGAAACCCAAGCTTCCACAGTTTATTTCTAACGAGACATTTGAAATAATGCTTAGGCGGTTTTTAAGAGAGCCGAAGGTGTTAAAAAAGGTGCTCTACCTATATGAGAGTGAATGGAAATATCAAAGTGTAGAAAAGTCACCAGAACGCCTATCTATTGTGGAAGCATGTCTTCCGAGGGCACAAAAAGTACTTTCTAAAATTAGAGCATTACTAGGTAGGGCTGGGGCTTAAAATAGACGGTATGGACATTTTCAATTACCACCTTCCTTGGACCGAAAAAAGAGTGAAAGCGATTCCATCATACATATGGGAGCAGCTTTTTTCTCCGGTTGTAGGTGTCACTCAAGATCAATCTCTTACAATTATTAATTTAATGGTTCTGTTAAGACAGAAGCTTAACCTTAATACTGATCTATCAACCTTCAGAAAACGAGCTGAAGTAGCTTCTTGGTATAACGAATACGCCAGAAGTATTTTTAATATAGATGGGCTAGAAAAGCTTCTGAAACATATGAAAGCGCCCATGGCAAAGCTAAACGGTTTCGCAAAATGTTCTAGTGATCACGAGGGAGTTAATCTGGTCGGGTATAGCCGAGGACGGTTAGGTCTAGGTGAAGATATTCGAGCTTATGCGGCTTTGTTAGATAACATGGGGTATCGCTATTCTATTTTTCATATCGGACATCCCACCGATGACCCTGCTTCTTTTACCCACCCGAATGAGGGCGAGGTAACGTACAACAAAACAATTTTTCTTTTAAATGCTATTGAAATAAATCATTTGCTTTCTATTTATGATGATTTTAAAGAGTATTTCGGACGCGCTGTAGCTGTACCGCCGTGGGAACTTGAAAACCTTCCCAAAGAATGGGAGTCGACTTTTTCCTTTTTTGAAGAGGTTTGGGGTATTTCAGAATTTACGTCAAAAGCACTCAAAAAAGTACACAGTAAAGTGCACTATGCTGCACCGATATTAAAGCCGTTAAATAGAAGCTCAATTGAAAGTAAGAACCACAGCGCACCTTTCAGGTTCTTATTCATTTTTGATGCGAGTTCTTTTATAGAGAGAAAAAACCCTTTAGCAGTTGTACAAGCATTTCAGCAGGCGTTTCATCTTTCTGAAAATGTTGAGTTAGTTTTAAAAGTTTCGAACGAGGCAGACAGTAATCAATGGGCGTCTGTGAAAAAAAAGGCATTTTCTGACAGACGAATAAAAATTATAAGCCGATTAATGACCTCTAATGAATTAGATTTGCTCTGGCGAACCACTGATTGTTATGTATCACTCCATAGAAGTGAAGGGTTTGGGCGGACTCTAGCCGAGGCTATACAAAGGCGATTACCTGTTATCGCTACTAATTACTCGGGAAATACTGATCTCTTCCCTAAGGATTATCCTTGGTTAGTAGATTTCGAACTAATATTGGTAAAAGAAAACGAATACCCATGTCCAAGTGCTTCACGATGGGCAAATGCGTCAATTAAAGATGCGGCCGTAAAAATGCGGAGAGTTATGAAGATGAAAGCAGACAGTGAATTTCAACATATCGTTGATACTGCTGCAGACAATTTAACAAAGAAATTTTTATTCGATAATGATACTCGACCAATAACAAGGTGGTTAAAATGCGAAAAGGAATAATACTAGCTGGCGGATCCGGCACACGTCTGCACCCGTTAACCAAAGTAGTTAGTAAGCAGTTAATGCCTGTTTACGACAAGCCAATGATTTTTTATCCATTAACGACGTTAATGATGTCGGGTATCCGTGACGTACTGATTATCACCACCCCAGATGAACAGCAACGTTTTATCGACCTTATTGGCGACGGCTCTGCATTAGGAATGAGCATTCAGTACGCTGTTCAACCGTCGCCCGATGGTTTAGCACAAGCATTCCTTATTGGTGAAGAGTTCATTGGTAACGATAGTTGCTCTCTTGTTCTGGGTGATAACATTTATTACGGCCATGATCTAAAGCTTTCACTTCAAAGCGCATATAACCAAGAACATGGCGCCACGGTATTCGGTTATCACGTTAACGACCCAGAACGCTATGGAGTAGTAGAATTTGATGACGAATGGAAGGCACTTTCTATTGAGGAAAAGCCAGCCGTGCCGAAATCAAATTACGCGGTAACTGGTTTGTACTATTACGATAATCGCGTGGTAGACTTTGCTAAAGAAGTAAGGCCGTCTCATCGTGGTGAGCTTGAAATAACCGACTTGAACAACTTATACCTTCAAGATGGTAGTTTGAAGGTAGAGCTAATGGGGCGAGGTTCTGCTTGGCTTGATACGGGCACGTTAGACTCGCTGCTTGATGCTGCCAATTTTGTTGCAGCTATCGAAAAGCGCCAGGGGTTGAAAGTGTGCTGCCCTGAAGAAGTGGCTTACAGAATGGGCTATATCGACGCTGAACAACTAGAAAAGCTAGCGGCCCCCCTCAAGAAAAGTGGGTACGGCGATTACTTACTGAAAGTAATCAGCGATAGAGTGAAAAATTAAATAGAAAGTGATAAGTAAGAAGGTGGCAGAAGCCACCTTCTTACTTATGTGAATATATGGAACGTACATGCAAGTCATTCAAACAGATATCCCAGACGTAAAAATTATTGAACCGAGAGTGTTCGGCGACGAGCGTGGTTTTTTCCTTGAAACCTTTCGTACAGATTGGTTTAAACAAGAATGCGCAGATGTAGATTTTGTACAAGATAACCACTCTAAATCTAGCCAAGGTATTCTTCGCGGCCTTCATTATCAGATGGAGCAAACACAAGGTAAGTTAGTGCGTGTAGTTAGCGGTGAAGTGTACGATGTAGCCGTAGATATGCGTAAAGGTTCACCTACATACGGTAAGTGGGTTGGGGTGACGTTATCAGCTGAAAATAAGCGCCAGCTTTGGGTACCAGCGGGCTTTGCTCACGGTTTTTACGTAACCAGTGGATCTGCTGAATTTGTGTACAAGTGTACCGACTATTACCACCCTGAGTCTGAGATATCAGTAAAGTATGATGACCCTACTTTGAATATCGACTGGCCGTTAGTGAATGGTGAAAAGCCTTCTCTATCTGGCAAAGACGAAGCGGGACTGGCCTTTGTCGATGCGCCAACGTTTTAATAAGCAGGGATTAAAGGAATAACAATGAAAATTGTCGTTATTGGAAATGCGGGCCAGCTGTCTTACGAACTAGTGCGTATTCTGGGTGAAGATACGATTTGTCTTGGGCCAGAAGATACAGATATCACCAAATTAGATGTGCTATCAGAAACGCTGTCTCAATTAGCGCCTGACGTCATCATCAATGCCGCCGCCTACACTGCCGTAGATAAAGCAGAAGAAGACCAGGCCTTGTGCCATGCTATTAATGCCACAGCGGTTGAAAACTTAGCCAAGTACAGCAAGCAAGCCGGCGCGTTTTTGGTTCATGTGTCTACCGACTATGTCTTCAATGGTCATAAGGGCTCACCGTACCTACCTAACGACCCCATAGAGCCAC
>MDSX01039481.1_pt1 | contig 37889 bp, 31 predicted proteins | sample 811141 | NCBI WGS metagenome assembly MDSX01 (sample SAMN05326642, study PRJNA326480) | marine metagenome | isolation source: seawater | place: Atlantic Ocean: South East | collected 2010 | reverse complement strand
TGAGCGTTCAACCCTCGCATGCGTGGGTAAAAAAAATAATTTCCCGTAGTAAATAATGAAACAAAATTCTCGGCCACCAGATGCGCACTACATCAGTTTTAACAAAGATTGGGGCTTCGGTGGCGATGACGAACTTGAACCAGAAGAACTTGGTAAAGTGGTTAAAGATTTGATAAAAAGAAGCGATTTGCAAAATTATGATATTGTAGTAAATAAAGATGAAGAAGGTTATAGAAATCAAGGGGTTTACATATATAAAGATGATGAAGTTCACCCACTTGCTTTATACCCAGATGATTATGGTAATCTTCCGGAATGGGTGAAAATTAGAAAAGAGGATTGTGGACATTCTTATTTCTCTGATGGTTTAATTGATCATAATGAATATGTACCGTTTCAAACAAATGATTGGAAAGTAGGAAAATGTTATGTAGATGACAAAGAAATAAAACCATTTAAATTTCCATTTAAAAGTATAAAAGTAAAAATAGACTTGCATAGACCAAAAGATGGTGCAAAAGCAACTGTGCCCTGTGATGTCATGATAAGTGCTCCGTGGTTAGGTGGTCCTACAGAAGATGCGTTACTTAAAACACACAAGGAGCATAATAACCTTGTTTCTAATGATTTAATCTATGAAAATGGTAATAAATTAAGAATTCAATATACTTATAAGAGTAGTAAAGACGTCGTAGGAAATCCTGTGCCTTGGAGTTATGGTGAATTTATTTTGTTAGAACCATTAAAATCTCAATCGAAAGAAGTAAATATTCCAAAAAATATTATAAAAAAGGCAACCGAAAGAGTAAAGGAAAAAATGAAATTATTATTAGAAAGCAGAAAAACTGTTTACTTTGAATCTATAGGCCCTTGTAATTTAGATTTCATAAGGTTACCAACAATGTGGAATGGAAAAATTAGATACGATATATATACTGTCATTCCTTTGGAATCCGGCCGCAAATCCGGCCGCAAATCCACCCGCAAATCCACCCGCAAATCCACCCGCAAATCCACCCGCAAATCCACCCGCAAATCCGCCCGCAAATCCACCCGCAAATAATATAAAACCCCCGGCCCCGGTCATAGTAGGTGAGGTGATTGCTGGCAAGTTAGCCGGGCAGCAGTTCGGCAATCTTATCAGCGGCGCCGAGAGATTCTGCAGACAGCGGATCTGACTCTGTCGATAATGTCACGCATGAACTATGTGGTGGAGCTTTAATGAATTTCTCAACTTTTCCTCCCAACAATTTTAGCATCTTGCTGATGGACTCCGCATGTGCTGATCCTCCGTAAAAAAGACAGCAACTTGTGTAAGGTTTTAACATTCTAAAAACAGTGTACAGATCATGAATGTAGACCCACAAAGTTTTAATAGTAGCTGCCAACGGGGTAACCATATACTTATTAAGTTTCTTAGCGTCAGTCTCATCTTCGGCGACAGGTTTTCCATTTTGCGCCCAACCGCGCTCCAACCAAGTTTCCCATTTTGCCATGTACTTATAATATTTCGTCGGTTCGACTCCAAGCTCCTCATCCCTTGCGTTCAAGTACTGTACGATTTCCTTTACGTTATATTCCAAATAATTCTTCTTTTGTTTCAAGTATGAGTCGAAAAGATCGTGAAATGTGTCTTGCAATTTTGCTATCTCATCAGGAGTAAGGGAACTCTTAATCGCTTGCTTGTGAACTATGTTGCCATGTCTCAATCCCGATTTGGTTATGAAGTTTAACAATGGATTAACATTCATCTCCTCCAGCATGTCCACAAAATCTCTTCTGAAACTTTTTTCCCCTCCCATATGCCCAACCACTTCGTTCAGCATGTAATTCATCGCCCCATCAGTGTGCTCATCAGTAAGATAATTGGGACTAAAGTCCGACACCCCGCCTAAAAAATCTCGGACGTCAACGTAATGAAACCGCACAGTAGACCGGGGGTGGTCGACTCTGAAATTTTGTACGTAGGCTCGCATGCCATGGATATTTTTTCCTCGGGGCGAAGGCGGCCCGTGTGGATACATGGAAGAGGGATCTCGACCTCTGTGCCTTCTCCTACCTACCTCATAGTCCTCATAGTAGCGTCCAGGGCTGGTCGGTGTAGCGTCATTTGAAGCGTCAACTACAAACCCATGGGCGGATACTTTCGACTTGCTGGTCTTGTAAGTGTAATCATGTTCCAAAAACATATCGAATGTTTTACCTTTCTTGTGGAAAGTTTCTGTGATGATCTTCAAATAGTCGTTGACGAAAATACAATCTAATTTCTGTGTGTTCAAAAAGTTGCCTGCCCTGCATGGTTTGCAACTTCCTCTACGTGTATGATTCTCCCCAACAAGATACACCTTTTTTCCTTTACAGTGGATAATTCGAATATCCTGAATACCTGAAATTTTGTTTATATGATCACTTTCAAAAACACAATCTTTGTTTGTATTTGAGATACTATTCCCCATACTTACTTAATATACAGATGCAAAAAAATTGAAAACTTCTATCCACCCGAGGGACGACCACGCGTGCATGTCTGCGCTTTATCCGCCGATAATGTCACGCACGACGACGAAGTTGATGGAGCTTCAATGAAAAATTCAACTTCTCCTCCCAACAATTTTAGCATCTTACTGATGGATCTCGTATGTGCTGATCCTCCGTAAAAAAGACAGCAACTTGTGTAAGGCTTGAACATTCTAAAAACAGTATACAAATCATGAATGTTGGCCCACAACAGAGAAATAGTATCTGCCAACGGTGCAACCGTATTGAATTTATAGACTAACTTTCTCCCCTCCTCGATCTCTTCTGGTGAGTACGGGTCTTCGCCCGGCGGCGCCTGTTCTTCGAGTTTAACGTGTTCGACGTTGGCCTCCCTCAAGTACTGTTTAATTTCCTTTTCGTTATATTCCAAATAATTCTTCTTTTGTTTCAAGTATGAGTCGAAAAGATCGTGAAATGTGTCTTGCAATTTTGCTATCTCATCAGGAAAAAGGGAACTCTTAATCGCTTGCTTGTGAACTATGTTGCCATGTCTCAACCCCGATTTGGTTATGAAGTTTAACAATGGTTTAATATACATCTGATCCAGCATGTCCACAAAATTTCTTCTGAAACCTTTGTGGTCTACATCAAAGTTTTCAAGCATATGGTTCAGTATACTAGTTATGGCGTTTGCGTCCCAAAGACCGGGTACAAAAGAAGGCAACCCGCCTAAAAAATCTCGGACGTCAACGTAATGAAACCGCACAGTAGACCGGGGGTGGTTGACTCTGAAATTTTGTACGTAGGCTCGCATTCCATTAATATCTTGATCCCAGGATGGCGCATCACTTTGCTGGTCTAAATTATGTTTTTTGCTGGTCTTGTACACGTAGTCGTTTTCCAAAAACATATCGAATGTTTTACCTTTCTTGTGGAAACTTTCTGTGATGATCTTCAAATAGTCGTTTACTGCGACCGTATCTTCTGGCAATGCACCGTCTTCGCATGGTTTGCAACTTCCTTCACGTGTATGTATCTCCCCAACAAGATACACCTTTTTTCCTTTACAGTGGATAATTCGAATATCCTGAATACCTGAAATTTTGTTTATAGAATCAATTTCAAAAATACAATCTTTGTTTGTATTTGAGATACGATTCCCCATACTTACTTAACATACAGAGGCAAAATATTTTATAAAAAAATTGCCCTTTGCAAAGGGTTTCTTATTGTGAAAAAGGCCACGTCCTACGCCACCTCGCAATACACAGCCACGCAATTAAACAGAGGGCCACGACCCCGACAATTACAAGTGTCACGATGACATTTAAAAGCCTTCCGCTGTCGCCGCCGCTGTCGCCGCCAAGGTCGCAGGTCACGTTGCTAACGTCTGGTTCCACCTCGATGTTAGCACAGGTTTTAGTTTGTCGATTGATCCCGTGGTGAATTTCAAAGTCACAGACGAACTGTTGCCAGCTCTTTTGAAAGGACGTCTCAAATCCCTGCTCGTATGTTGCACTGTTGTATACGTTAACCCAATGCCCGATGCGTTGCCGCGCTTGTACAAAGTTCTGCCCTACGTCGTGATTTACAAAGTAGTCATAAACGATTTCGCCGACCGGATTTCGGCGCCAACCAAGGCAACCAAGCTTGTCACTCCACTCCGAATTCCGCGCCCCGTACGTAAGGGGCAGGTGTAAGAGCTGTTTACCGACCACGACGGTACCATCCCTAAAAGAACGCTCCTCGTTCATCATGGCGTTGTTATCGCTCATCCTTTGATTCCAATCCGCCTGTCCGTCCCAGGACATGTAGCCGTCATTGTATGAGTTTACGCCTGTTGCCATGAGACTGGACGCATAATACTCGGCTTCTCCTTCAGCCATCTGGTTGTTTTCGCGATGCCACCACGTTTTATCATTAAGCACCACAGGGGCAGTAAAATATCTCAACCATCGAATAGCGACGTTATTTGTAGAACTTATTTTGTGTATACGAGTTATTATGATTGCGTAGTGATCATAATAATTGCCACTATCTATTTTAAAATTTGTTCCTTCATCAGTAGCTACTGTTACATCAGTATATTCACCTAGTATGTCGTAATTTGTGCCATCATTTGAGCCTATAATTTTAAACGACCTTGGGAGATTTTCAGAAGATGCCCCACTTAGGGTAAAAGAAGTTATAAAGAGTGGATCGGGAAATTCTATTTCCAACCATTCGCCTGTATATTGACCTAAATTTTCACTTCCTGAATATTCATAAAAAGACGTTGTGGCGGCAGGTGTGTTTACTTGCGATCCCATACCTGCATGGTTTTCACAATAGTAGTAAAGAGTTCCAACACCAACGGGTACAACAATCTGTGTAAATGCACCAGCATTTCCGGGGGCTGCTGAACTATGTGTTACTCCAGTTGTATATTCAGTTCCACCACCATGCGTACCATCTGATGTTGTGCTAAACCTTAATTTATGTGTATCGTTTGTAACATCAGATTGATCAAAGATATAAGTATTACCTTCCTTCAATTCTAAAGTTACATTGCTGACCACGACGTACATGTCGGCGACATTTTGAGTTCCGTCCTCGTTCATGTATACGCATTGGTTGAGGTTGATATTCGTGCCGCATTCGCCGTCACCTTCACAAAGATCACCACTGACCAAGCCAGGCGTGGCGCAATTATGAATATCCGCCTCGGCGAGGGTGTCGGGACACTGCGAGGGGTCCAACGGCTCCAGCGTAGGACATGTGGAATATTGAATATCATCAATATAGTACTTACCGTTTGCTGCAGTAACTACAAGGGTTGTTGGTGTATCAGCATCAGGCACATTGTAAAGATGATCCGTGTCGTAATGATTAGATTTCCAATATTTACTTTGAGTATTATCCATAAAACCATAGCGATGGAAATAATCAGCCCCGGCGTGTGAACTATGCCTAAATTCCCAAGTCTTTCCGTTATATGTAACATTAAAAGCATTCATTTGTGCATTTGTCAATTCAGGATGTTTTACGCCGCTGCAGTCGTCGCCGGGAAACATCAGAGATTCAAGCTCATCGGCCGCCGTCTGTATATCCTCCTCCTTATCGGAGATGCCACGCGTCTCCGGAACTAAGATTACGTATGTCGGAACGTAAAATACTTTCATCCAGTTCGGAAGCGCGTCCAGGACACCCTTGATTGCGGTCTCATACACCACCGGGCAGACTTTCTCTCCATCAATTGTGAAATTTTTTACTTGAAAGCGGTTTACGCCCAGTGTGTCGTTATCCGGATCCAGCCCATCCGCGAAGTTTGTCAGCTGACCTCGGAGCATTTGAACTTGCATAGTGTGAATTAACTCATGTATCGCTACTTTAGCCGTTCCCCCAACAGGTTCGTCCGTCTCAGCGGTGCTCTCCTCATTGCAAGAGACGTAGAGAAAAACTGCAGAGGCTCCCATGTAAGTATCGGCGCCACCACGTGGCTCTCCGTGAGGGTTTCGAAGCACTTCTTCGAGGTGACCCCGGAACGAAGAGTATCCGTTAAGAGTTCTAGAACACGACATACTTAAAAACACAATTTATTTTTTTTAAATCAGCAGATATCGCCTACCGTCTGATCGTCCGCCTCGAGCTTAATTCTGTAATACCTTTCTCTCCATCCGGGACCTTCCCCCAAACCCACGGCGTTGTGCTTTTCTTAACGCCCGCGCCTGGGAAAAGTTTGGTTTTGGGCGGCGCGGTTTTCCATTTCCAGAGCATGCGCGTAAAGCGTTCGCCTTCTCCCTTTTCTTTTGCTATAAGGTACAACTTGCCCATCTCCATAAGATTTTTCGGGATTTTTTTGTTTGTGCCATGCATAGCGTTCTTTACGTCTGCGTCCTCGTGCATGTACTGACGCTGCCATTTTCCGTTTTTTAGTTGCAACCGCATAATTCTATATTTATTGTACACTTGTTCAAGTTCTTTTGTCACATCTTCAAATATGCTCCTTCCGTTCAAATTTGTCCACGGATTAGCATGTCTTCTTAAAAGCTCTTCTACAACTTTTAAACGTCCACCGTACACAGCCCACCATAGAGCGTTTGGTTGTTCCCTGTGTTCATGGTAAAAATGCTCAATGTCTTCGTCATCGTCTCTTTGTTCAATATCTAATCCTTGTGCCAATAGAATTTTGACTACTTCTAGGTTCCCGTAATAGCTTGCTACTTGAAGCGCCGTCATTTTTATTCCTCCATGTTGATAAAACAGATGCATACTCGTTTCATTCACCCTGGGAGCAATTTTGTTGATTTTCTCAACGTTTCCATTTTTGGCAGCTTCAAAGATTATACGAATACCGAAATAATCCGAAATTAAAGAATCTGCAGGAGAAGCTTCCGAATCAAAGAATTTTTTCATTGGTACTTTAAGCGTGTCCAAGGACCTACCAAAGTCCGCCATCAATCCTGAAAGTCGCTTGGATTGACGCCTCCGAGTTGTTTTTTGCGTGCGTTTTGACAAACGTTTTGACGAACGTTTTGACAAACGTTTTGACGAACGTTTTGACAAACGTTTTGACGAACGTTTTGACGAACGTTTTGACGAACGTTTTGACAAACGTTTTGACGAACGTTTCGGCGCGCGCAACTTCCTTCGGGATACTTTTTTGGTCGATTTTTCTCCCCACAGGCCAAAAAGGTTTCTGTTCGTCCGCGCCGACGGCGCCCGCGGGCGCCAGAATTCCGAGCTGAACTCAGACGCAGTTCTCATCCATTTCCCGTCAACAGACGTGTATTTTTTGCCGTCGTTGCCCGTCATAGTTTGATTGGGGCACTCGTTTGCCGGGTATGGGGGAGAGGGTCGATTGGCATATTTTTTTAAATGAGACATATTACGACAACCTAACATGTATTTTTATTTCTTATATTTCTTAATATCAAGAAACATTATTGACAATTATCAGTCTAGATAAATTTTTACAAAAAAATAACTTATAGAGACGGGATAATATGTTGCCATGTATCGATACATGGCTTAGGTCTGCAGGTCCTGAACCATATATTGCCACGTATCATGACTTAAGTCTTCAGGTTTTGTGACCATCCGAATCATCCGTACTTCACCGGTGTCTCTGTCGGCGACGACATGGCCGGCCTCGTCGTCGCCGGCCTCGTCGTCGCCGGCCTCGTAGTCGCCGGCCTCGTCCGCGACGGCGCTGCGATCAAGGCAGTCTATACCTAAAGCCGCGAGTTCTCGCAGAGTGGCGGCTTGTCCTATACAAGACGCGTCGTAAAATCCCCTGGGTTTGCCTTCAGTGCCAATCCAGCCAACATGCGGCGAATTCGTCTTTAGCCATGTTGTAGAGCAAGGACCGCCACCACGGTTCGTTACTTCAAGCCAGAGCTTGCCTTTGAAGCGAACGAAACAACCGCCCGGGACAATGTTCTCGCCGCGAGTCGATTTAAACGGTCCTAGCACAGACCCATTCCCGTCGGGCTTCGGGCTAACGCTGACGAGGTTGCAGATCATGGTCAATCCCATATTCTTGATCGACTTGTACTTCTTAAAACGTCTGGGATCCAGTGCTTCATATTCCGCGTCAGTGTAGTAACCAAGTGGTTCAAAGGCCGAGGTGTTGTGCTGAACGATCGACGTGATCGCGTTCTTTAAGTCGTCTCTTGACGCAATCGGAGCTATAAAACACGTGGTCTCAGGCATGTTGTTGTTGATGCGTTGGTGCCTCAAATTAAACTAATACGGAGAAAAATATATACTACGTTTCCTCCCGCCATAATACATTTAAAGTCCAACCCATAATGTATTCCGAAAAAGTTACCAGCAGTGATCGTTGGTACGGAGAACAGGAGGACTCTATAGAGTTTGAATCCCAGGTCACGGAACTCATGGATCAAACTGGTTATGAGAGAGATGTATGTGTCGCAGCCTTAGAAGATGCAAACGGTGATGAGACAGATGCCATTAATTGGCTTCTCTATAAACATCAGAAGAGACAAGACCAAATCAATCAAAATTTTGATACGCAAATAGCCTTAACTACTAAAAAGTTCTGGGATATGGCTAAAAATATTGAACATGTAGATACTGTACTACTTTCCGCATCATCAAAATGTGAAGATGATATTATAAATATTGCAGATAAAACTATAGATGGTCTTAATAAAATAATTGAAGATTTGTTAAATGAGAATAAAAAATTAAAAGAAAATCAAAAAAGATTGTCCCCGCCCAATCTGGGCTTTCCTATGTTTTGATACAACCCAGTAATCTTACTACCAAAACTTTATTTGGTTCCAAAAGTATATTGTCGATCAGAACCTATAGCATCAACCAGTCTTTTTTGGCGAATTTGTGTTGTTGTCTTGCCATTCACGAACATATCTAGAACAACTGTTTTAGCTTGTTTGTTTTGGTCATTCCCAGTATAAATAAGAAAGACTCCATTTTGCAATTTCCCTAACCCTAATTCTCCACTATAAATATTTTTTATAGTAACTCTTTCAACATCACAGATTAAAATATCTGAAGCATGTAAATATGTAAAAGGAGACATTTTTTTAAGTAACAATTTGGAATTGGGTAAAAAGTAATCCTTTTTTATGTAAAAATCACTTATGAACCACGCACCGTATCCCAAGCCACAAAAGATTTCTTTCAACTCTTTTCTTCCTTCTGGGGTTGCAATCGTAAATTCTTTATATTCTCCAGTATTCATAAAATGAATATATGCTAGTGTTCTTAAATATGTAAAAGGAGACATCTCTAAAGCAGAAATACCTTTTTTCACTTCATATTCGACAATTGATGGTGACTTATCAACTAACTGACCAGAAAATTTAACAGCAGTTCCAAACCCATCAGAGCACCAAAAGTAATCTTTATAGGATCTTATAGATTTTATTGTTGGTTTTGAAGAAGAATGGATTCCTGAATATAAATGCTTTCCAACAGGCAAAATTATATCTCTTGCTTCGTCTTTTATAAACCTTGCATGAAAAGCATCATACAACTTTCCATTTTGCTTAAGTTCAGTTGCTTTAGACGCGAATTCATCCCAGTACGATTCTTCTTCCATTTGATAATCGACATGATTTAAGAATTCCATACCCTTTTCTTCATCATCAAATGCATCTATTATAACTTGATTCAATACACCAAAGGATTTTTCACCTTTTTCACTAGACCTCTCTAAATCTACACTAGAAATCAAAAACAAGTCGTACAATTGATCTTTTGTCAATTTTGGAAAAGCAGTCATATTTCTAAAAAGTTCACCTAACTTAATCGACTTAATTGTTAAATCAACCCATTTTTCTGGATCAATTTGATGAGCATCAAAGCTTATTCCAAAATTTTTTAAAAATCCATATTTACCATAGATAATATAATTGAACATCTCAGTAGATAAGTATTTAGAATCTACTGACTTAGACCGGCGACGCGCGGCGCGATTCTTCTTCGCACCCCCGCGCATTTTATTTGATGACCGAGGTCGTATTATGATCTTTTCTAACACCGACCGAGAGTGCCACGTGTAACTATCGTCGCCTGGCCAATAGACGCGGAAGCGTCCTTTTGAATCCGGCCCTGTGGTAATCTTTCCCTCCCAAACCCGTTTACCAGTGCCTGGAAATTTCTTGGACACGCGAGAGCCAATTATTGATTTTTTGTGTATACGTGTACGTGATAAACCTAACATAATATTAGCAATATCTTTTTCGGTCGCTACTTTTGCTTTAGCGTTGGCAATGTAGCGATCTCGTTGTTCGCGGCCGCGATTTACGGGATTCAAAATACTATTTTTTCCACCGCCCTTGATGTTGTTCTTGGATTTATTGAACGACCGTCGGCGAGGTTTGCGACGAGGTTTGCGACGAGATTTGCGACGAGATTTGCGGACAGGTTTGCGGACAGGTTTGCGGACAGGTTTGCGGACAGGTTTGCGGGCGGATTTTCGGGCAGGTTTTCGGGCGGATTTTCGGGCAGGTTTTCGGGCGGATTTTCGGGCGGATTTTCGGGCGGATTTCCGAGAATTCGTTTCCATTTACTACTGGCAACATTTTTGTTTGTTTGACGCATTTGCGTAGTGTACCTAGTTATATATCTTAATCGGGGGGGGCTAGGTATTTGGATCCAGCTTTCGGGATGGGGGCAGTTAAGCCGTGGTCGCGCGAGGGCGCTTTTTGCCAGTCTCTTCGTCATCACCAGATTCGTCAAAATCAGCAGCGGTGATATTATGTTCATCTTCCAATAATTCTATTATTTTTTTGCGGAGCGCGCTATTGGACCGAGCCGGCTCGTCAATGTAGATATAATTGTAAGGATCCAATTTCTTAACTAAGGCAATCATCTCTTCCCGGTCGTTGTCAAGACACAGTGTTTCTATAAAAGCTGGTCCAATAATATCGTCAATACAAGTGAAGTCGTCGAGATTCACCTCGTTTTTGGTATAATCACCAACCAAAGCAGCCGCTTTTCCGTACCAGCGACCATAAGCATCCGTAGAAAAAGCGGAACAGTGTGTTGGGTCTCCACCTCCATCACCCAAAGAGGAACAGTCGGTCATTAATATCTGAAGCATCGGATATAAAAACTGTCCACTGTAAAATTGCTCTAGATATTTACTGCCGAGACCCAGAAAGGTTCCTGTGAAATACTCTTTCTTTTCTTTGCAAATCCACGTCCAATACTGTCCCATTATTGACTGAGTATCGCTAAGTTGTAGTTAGGTTGCTTAGGTTGCTAGGTTCTATCTACGTAGTGGAGAAAATATGACTTAGATTCCTCCCGGTATGTATACATACTGAACCACAACATGTCTGGGCTCAAAGATCAGGCCCTTGCTATTGTTATGGAAAACTTAAAACTGGATATGTTAGAAGACATGAATACAAACTATGATCCCAAAACGTTAGATCCCAAATACGCAATCGTTCCTTTTAATTATTCATTTATCAATACCCTCAAACGAAAATGTCGGGTTGATCACTCTTTTTGCGTTCTTTCTGCAACATCAAAGGACTTGCAAGCTTTCAACGACAAGCGTACCGGCTTGATCAGACGCCAGTATATTCAATATGAAAGTTATCGCAATCACTGCTGTAATTTAATAAATCACAAAACCGTCATGCTTGCCATTTGTCAAGAATTTTGCCATTTCCTTCCTAGACATTTACAACCGCATCCGTACACCGATATTATTGAATCAGTGCATTTTATAGAAGATACAGATTCTTCCGGCTTCGACGATAGCTTCATCGTATGTCGCTTACAAGAATGCGATGCAGTGGTTCAGACTAGTCACATGGCATTTGAAACAAGATTATTTAACTCAAAAACAGTTTTATTTGACAAAAATTCAGACGGTAGCAAAACTAAAACTGATTGGAATTGCCCCCATTCTGTGCAATCGACTGTTTTAGAACTTTTGAAAGACAAACTTGAAGACGTTTTGCAGTCTTTTAAACAAAAATATGATCTCATCGCGGCCGAATAATTCAACAACAACAAATAATTTTGTTTTGGCATTATAAAGAAAACATGGAGGATGTAATTGATTTTTTAAAAAAACTTTCGGTGGTCGAATTACAAAATGCTACATTATATTCCAAAAAAAAAGCTATTAAAAAAACTTTGACAACATTGCCTACCCCACGTGCCCGTAAAAACTACTTGAAGCAATTGGGAATAAGATTTGACGATAAGAAACAAATATTCTCTGGGGGGGCTAGTACTGATGTAGAATTGAAATATTTGTTGTGTCCAATCACAAAAATGATATTTATTGAGCCAGTAATCGCAAAAAATGGCGTGACTTACGAAAAAAGCGCGTTGATGCAGAGAGCTGCCCGGTACAACCACCAACAGCCACATTTTATTCCAAATAATATCCTTGATGACACCATATTTCGTTTGAGATCGAAAAGCATGTCAGATGAGAAACTTAAATTGTTCTTTGAACGCAATTGGAACAACAGGCTTTCTAGCAAATCAAATTTTCCTCTAACTGCCGGGGGTCGCGACGATGATGCTAAAGCGCGTCGACGGCAGCTTAATAATATGTATGAAAAATATTATGAAATCTTACAAACGATCAACTCAAAAAGATCTTCCAGACGCAAAAGCAAACGTAGCAAGCGCAAAAGCAAACGTAGCAAGCGCAAGAGCCGCCGTCGCAGCACAAGCCGCCGCCGTCGCAGTCGCAGTCGCAGCACAAGCCGTCGTCGCAGCACAAGCCGCCGCCGTCGCAGTCGTAGTCGCAGCACAAGCCGTCGCCGCCGCCGCCGTTCTAGCACAAAAGTAGATAACATGACGCCGAGCGAATACCGAAAGTATTTCGAGAAAATGTATTCAAAACGTGTAAGTCCAAGACGAGCGATGACCTCGAGATTTTATTCAACGAGCTCTGGAACAGGATTAAGCATGGCGACCTACGCGAGGGCCGCTAAAGATGACGCGACGAAGAATTCAGCTACTAATACTTTGTATACTACTACTCGCGACAACAACAACGACGATGCTCGCGACAACGACGACAATAATACAGTGGCACCGGCGCCACCGCGCCCGGCGTCGCCGGCAGCGGATCCTCCAGCGCCTCCGCCGTCGCCGCCGCCCGAGCCGTTGACAGAAGACGAGCCGGGAGCGCGGGATCGCGGCGTGACACCGGCCATCTCGTCCGAGTCGGCGGCGCGGGCACTGAGACCGACGCGCTCGTGGTGGGCACGGGCGCGACCACGAGCCCCCACGCGATTCATGCGGCTTCCCGAGCTTCCAGGGGTGGTTTTCGCGCGAGAAGACGAGCCGGGAGCGCGGGATCGCGGCGTGCGGCTTCCCGAGCTTCCAGGGTGGGTTGCCGTGCGAGAAGACGCTGTCGACGAAATCAGACGCCGATTTGATGATCCTGACACGTGGAGTTTTAATGACAGTCGCGACAACGACGACGATATGACTGCCGTCGAAGCGCGTCGTTCTCTAAAGATAGTTTTGATATTAAGTCTGATACTAATATTGGGTCGACAGCTCTTTATCCGGATGGATCTTAGAACTTATATGCAAAACGTCATTGAAAGTTTGGGAACGACGGACGCCTACTTCGCCGGCGCCGTCGGCAGCGTCGTCGCGGCGACCGAGCTCGACGCGTCCTCGTTTGGACAAAACTATTCAGAATCCCCCACCCGGATCTCATTAACAAGCACCGGCCAAAGTATACCCTATCTGGAACGTACTGGTCTCGATTTAGACGAGGCAGGGCACGCCTTCTGGAATCCCCGTGACTGAACCACGGCAAGCGGCGCACTATTCTACATAAAAGACGGATATGCGTATTTTTTTCTTTTATATATATAAAAGTCAAAAAAAATGAGAAAGTCTGGCAAGAAGCAAATGAGAAAATCTGGCAAGAAGCGAAAGTCTGGCAAGAAGCAAATGAGAAAGTCTGGCAAGAAGCAAATGAGAAAGTCTGGTTTTGAAGCATACGGATACTGGTGGACTCCGACAAATCTTCATGAAAACATGCCTTTTTCATCGGGCTTTAAGTATACTATGTTCGCCCCAGTTGACCAAGTCATCCGGGGGGGTATCGCAACGTTTTTCCATGGACCTATACCCATCGAAATTGATGTTTCGGGATCTCGCCAGGTTGGAGACTATGTGGTGCAGTATTCCGATGCTTTGGTAGAGTTGTTCTCCACCAAGGCGGAGCGAGACAGGGAATACGAATTATTGCCGGAACCAGATCTAGATGTAAGTTCTTATGGAAAGTTTAAATTTAAAAGGCCTTTAATGAAGAAAAAGCCGAAAGGAAAATGGGATGAAGAGTGGTACGTTGGGCAAAAAATAAGAAGGTAATTCATTCCTACTCGTCGTCTCGTTCAAGCCTTTTTTTGCCTTTTTAGAACAAGGATTTTCCCTTACGCGCTCTCCGACGCCGCCTTTTTATACATATGATTTGCAATTTTTGCTGCATCTTTTAGTTTATCGAGAGATATAGTTCTTGTTAGATACCTGAACATGTAATCAAATAAAACGTTTCTGCGCTCACTGTCCTTCAAATCTATCTTTTGCAAACGATTGAATATTGTCTTTTGTTTTTCTGCTATTTCATTTTTTTGATTTTTGTCGACAATGTGTTTCAAAGCCTCTATCAAAAAACCTATTTTTAAACTTTTCTTCAAATCAATTTGCAAGCCTTGATCCGGTGTAAGGTCTGCCAACGCATTTGCCACCTCGTTAGTATCTAAAGATGAATCCTTTTTTACAACATTTAATATGTCATCTATATTTTTTACACGTGGATGCGATATTACGATTCCTTTCATAAAATCCGGATCTTGGAAGCTTTTATCTAGAGCAAGCCAAGCCTTGGTCTGTTGCTTAGTTTTCATTTTAAAACCATAATTATACAACTGTCTTATAAGCAAGTCAGGATTAGTAGGAATTAATTTCTTTCCTACTAATAATTTATCTTTTATTAAAATTAACATGTTACGCGGCCGCGTCGTCGCTTTGTAAGAAATAATGTTTGTATGTTCATTAGTTAAAAGTTTGTAAAGATTAAGTAAAAACACATCACTGCCACGGAAAGTCGCGTCGTTGCCCGCTTCGGCGGCGAGAAGGCGGTTTCCCCAATCCAAGAGGACCTCTCGTGTAAATGCAAGTCGAGCTCGGTGTGCGCGTACGTCGGCAAACCCAAAGAATGCGGCTTCGTCAAAACCGTCGCGAAGCCGCCGCCGCACTCCTTGGCGTCGCCATCGCTCGACCCCGGTCCAAGTTTTACTTGGGCCCTGATATTCACTAATGTCCACCCCAACAAATGACCATACCTTGTCAATGGCAGCCTGTTCTTGCTGGCTCGGCTGCCATTGCACGGTAGGCGTGGACATCTTTCGCAAACGATTCAACACGGGCACCGCGTCAGCCTTCCACTCTGGCGACAACACCCCGCCCTCGAGCCGCGCACGTTGAAGCGCGCCGGAAGTTATCGCAAGCCACGTTTTAATTTTTCTTATAAAATAATTTAGCACAGAAAGTACAACAGGTAGTCCTCGAGTTTTTAAGATGTCTACCATCGCTGATACCCAAAACACCATAAACAGGTAGGCAACCTGTCTCATTTTGTAAAATGTTTTTAAAAGACTCATAATTCTCCGTAATTGTTTTCTTTTTTGTCCATAAAATTTAAATATTGTAGGTCTGATATGATTCAAGACCTCGAGATGACGAGGACTGAGATTAATATTTTTTGGCATTGACTCGCCTGTTAAAAACCATAGCATTAGACCTTGAAGGTCGTCTGATCTCCACAAAGAAACACCAAAGACAGCACAAATAGCTAAAATAACCTTCATTTTAAATTGACCCCATGGCAAGTTAGCGGTGCGCTTTACTAGAGAAAGTTTGTAGACAGTCGCCAAAGTAACTACCGCGATCAAAATAGTTCTTATTTGATCTTCGGATTCAAATAGAAATTGTGCAAGTTTTTCGCCGGATTCTCTAGTGTTTTTTGAAAATAAAGCTCGTACAATGTATTCTGGTAAAGGTGTGACTTTAACAATTAACTGTATTAATAAATTTGTAAACATTCCGCCCAACGTTTCTGTAATTTTGGAAATTCCTAGTGAAGTTACGATTGATTCCGTCGTCAACATTCCGACCTTTTTATAAATATTTTCATCCGCAAAGATCCTCATTTCTGGAATACGATCGCTTAATTTCTTTACCAAATTTATTGGCAAAAATGTAAGACAAGCTAAAAACAAGTTTTTCGTTTGATTATTTGCGTCCCATGGCATATAATTTACAGATACCATCGCATTTAGCATCAATAAGAAACCAGTAAACAAATGCTTTTGAAAAGATAAATCCAATATTATACTAAAAGACTGAAAATTAAAGTTCCTTATGCTACTCATGCTGGTTAAAATCTCGCCCAGAGTTCTATTTATATCAAATAATCTTATAGGGTTAACAACCGGTAAAGGAAGTTTGGGAAGCAAGGAAGCTTGATTTGTTTCATTCAACGACCATTGAACTCTATTTCTCAGGGGCTCGTACAAAAGGACAAAAAGCAGATATCGAAGATACCAATCGAATGCCACATACATATATGACCCATGAAAAATTTCGTCTAGGAGACCACCGGCTTCTAATTTTTTACTATCCGCGGCGCTACCAAATTCTAATTTTTTATGGCTAACGGCTTGCATTGTTACTCATGAAAAATGTTTTTTTAAAAAAGCTGGTATCTAAAAAAAATCGCCCAGAGAACTACCTTCAATCACTTCACACAAAGAACACGCAAACCAGCCCTGCTTGTTGATGATGTCTTTTTTGAATTCATCCGGCACTTTTTCAATAAATTCGGGAGTTACTTTATGGACGCCGCGAATAGACACTGTTAGATCCTCCGCTAGAATCAAGTAAATGCATTGATCGCCATGAGGCGATGATTGAAGATAAAGGAAATTTTGATGAATGAAGGTATCGTGGTCTTTATATTTAATGACAAGGGGCGAGGTAGGATCAATTAAAAAACGTTGATTACATACAAAATGTAAACCATGTGAATCTTGCACGGGCGATAAATCAAACTTATGGTCATTGAGTCTTATTTCATGTTTAAACACTGGGGATTCCAAGGTTTTTAGGTCAAGAGTCTCGATCAAGGTCATGTTTCGACCAAAACCAAAAATCGCTCGGATTACCCCCCGCAACTTGGCACGAATTGCCGTCATAAACGTCATCGTCCGATGTCTTAGATTTGCAACCCATATACCTGTGGAGAAAATATAAAGGCGTTTCCTCCCGAGCAACTTGAACCAGGTAGCAACACATCGTCATGTCTGGAAAGGGAAAAAAGGCTAAAGCATTCGGAAAGGGAGTCGTCCCAAAACGCCACCGAAAGGTTCTTCGCGACAACATTAAGGGCATCACCAAGCCCGCCATTCGCCGTCTCGCGCGCCGCGGTGGTGTTAAGCGCATCTCGGGTCTCGTATACGACGAAATACGCGATGTCCTCAGGTCTTATCTCGAAGACGTCCTTCACGACGCCGTCATTTACGCTGAGCACGCCCGAAGAAAAACCGTCTCGCCCATGGACGTCGTGTGCGCGCTTAAGAGACAGGGCCGCACACTTTATTGGCTTACCCCGTTACGCTGAGCACGCCCGAAGAAAAACCGTCTCGCCCGTGGACGTCGTGTGCGCGCTTAAGAGACAGGGCCGCACACTTTATTCCACTCATATTGGGCTCCGGGGTAATCCTTAGTTCGATTTCGATCTATTTCTTATCCTCGTTAAAAATTCGTATGCATTTGTCAGTGTAACCTGGGCACGATTATCACCGCCCTTCTTGTCCGGGTGGTAGATTTTTGACAGTTTACGGTACGCTTTCTTTATTTCAGAAAGTTGGGCATTCCTCGCGACACCTAGCGCCTGCGTTGCGAGTCGTTCTTTCTTTAGAGACAGGGCATATGAAAGAGTAGGAAGATTGTGCACGTACCCAGGAGAACTATCCCAGTTTTTTAAGTATCTGCTTCTCAAAGCTACGCTAGTTTTATCCAGGGAGGATGCTATCACATTTTTCATCGTCTTGATTGCGCTTTTTACTTTGGAATTGTTTGAAAATCGAAGCTTGGAAAATTTATCCGTTAGTCTGCTAAGACGTTCTAATGTCTTCCTAAATACTTCTAAAGTCATTGTCTTTGCGCCTTTCGATGCTTCTTGTAGAAGTATAAGCGTGGTTCGTTTTAAAGTACTGAATTTTGTGACATAATCGGGTGTCGCTAATCCATAATTATATATAAACCAAAATTTCTCAAACAAAACCGTCATTATAAAGAAGTAAAATCTTATTCTGATCCTATTTCTGTACCTCATTCTTTGCGCCTCTGCGGGCGTCTGCGACTTTCCGTGCCAGTCAATGTGTTCAAATTTTGCTAAGTCGATAAGTTTTCGCAGACGCGATCTGCTTCTTTGCGCCACCCTCTTCCGCGCAGACCGCGCGAGTTCACGGCTACGCTTGGCCATCGTAGGTGATAATTTTTTTTTTCTTCCGTTGTGAACAACAGTTCGCGCCGCAGCGTAAAAATATTCTGGACCCATTCTGGAACCAAAATCAAAAGAATTACGCGCATGTTTCGAGGAATTTCCTGCACTGAGACGAGGTGATTTACGGCGAGACTTGCGGCGGCGGCGAGGTGATTTACTACGACGCCGAGATTTGCGCGCACTGCCTATTTTACGGCAAGATCCTTTGCTAAATTCTATAGTTCCGGGCACTCTTTCGTACCCACGCCAACAACCACCTTCAATATTTTTTAATTCAGGCATGGTGTGTTTATTATTACAAATAATTTAATTGCGGAGAGAAGTATAATATATTTTCTCCAACAAAAAACTGTGAAGACACCAAGCAATGACTGACGAACGAACGACGCAAGGCATGTTGAAAACACCCGTTGACCAAAGAGCCACGCTAGTTACGCCCAAGGCGACGAGAACGCCAACAGCGGTGTTGAGTTCGCCACATGATCCACACGCCGACGCTGTTGACGCGGCGCTTGCCGCGGATGCAGCGCAACGGGCTGAAGTACAACGCTTGAAATCGAAACGGTTCAGCAAATCAGGGTGGACGAAGCGTTGTCTGTTCGACGGACCTTCAACGTTAAAAATAGAATTCCTTCAAGGAAAACAGATCAAGCAGACGTATCAGCGCACGAGGCCTATCTTTACTCACGCTGGTCACTTCAACATGTTCTACCTGCAGGGCGACAAAGATCCATTTTTTTCCAATTACATCAAAAAAATATTCAATTTAGACTCGGCTAAACTTGTAAGAAATTGCGAAGAAGGAATTTACGGCCATATTCCGCCACCCGACGAACTAACTTTACAAGAACCGATTGTTGCCGGCTGCGACAAATCCGGGCGTTCATTTATTTCAGTAATGCTGTGTAATGATCGTTCGCAAGAACATTGGGCTTTTGCACAATGTGCAAAAGCACACGACGCCTGTCTCGCAGCATATCACCATTCGTTGGTTCTTTTTCACCCCTTTGCTATTGACAATCAGGACCGCAACAAAAATGTACTTAGAGACGTTTGGACGTGGCAGCATTATATCAAGCCAAAAATTTCTGCAACGGGCGATGGGTGGTCGCCTACTTCAATGTTCAATGTTCAGTTTGAATTTCCTGATGTTGGTCTTTATTGCATAGATTTCAATGTTGAAAAGTATCGATTTTTGTGGGCTGTCGACAAACAAAGAAACCACGGGCTTCAGTTACTATCTAAACCCTGGGTCGGTGTTAAACGTTTGCTCTGGGACATCGAGCCGCTGCTCTCTCAGGAAAAGCGCAACACGTTTAGGGAATTTGTGAAAAGCCTGGCGGCGAAGTGGGAAGCGCGCAAGATCTCTTCACTGTCTGTGGCTCTCATGGAGCAGGCGCCATCTGTCGTCGGCGCGAGTCTCTGGCAGCGGTGTATCGATAGACAGCTCTTTGAGTATCAGCAAATCTCAGATTGGCAAAGTCACAAATTTGTATATTTTGGTTGCGACCAAAATTTTCATAAATTAAAAACCTTTTTAAGACAGATTGTTCAGCCCGAGGTGCTTCGGTCCGATTATGTTGAAATCATTGCTTCTCTTCGCGCAGAAAACTTGGCGTTAAGAAAGGCCGCAGCGGTGAAGAAAGCGTCCGACGGCGACACTACCGATGATGACGATCTTACATTGCCCCCGAAGCGAAAAAAAAATAAAATCTAGTACTTATTCGGGGGGGGATTTGACGGAATTAATTTTTTTTTCTAAATTTTCGTTTCAAAGCAAATTCAACTTTACCGGGAGGAATGTGCGTCCCGGTGGCTCGGGAAGGTAGTGGGCCTTTGTACGGAACGTACGTACCGCCTTGTGGCAAGAAAAAGAGACTCTTGGTGTTTTGTTTTTGCACAAAGTCTTCACTAAAAAATAAAGCCATGCCAGGGTCGGGTATGCGATAAATTGCGTAGATTGATACATCGTTTGACGCCCCAAACGAGCGAATTTCGTCCGAAAATAGTTGAAGTTCGTGGTCCTGGTCGTCGGATCGACCGCCGCGAAACGACGCTCGCCCATCAACTGCATCAAGGCATACAAAGTTGCAAGTTGTAAGATGATCAATCATTCTATTTCGCGCGTCCAGAGAGTCTTTCGTTTCAAAATACAGTATCATGGAAACAGCCGTATTCTTGGAAAGCCAATCCTCCGTTGTCATATTCTGCAACCTCTTTTTTTTTTCTTCTTTTTCGAGGCGAGGCTCGTTAAAAACAGCAAGGCGAAAATCGGCGAGCCAGGCCACGTAGGTTGCCACGTCGCTATGCATACATTTCAGAATCCGATCTGGCATCCTGTCTTGGTACATTTGCCACCGGATAACCTTATGATCAAGTTTTTCACCGGCGTTCATGTAATGAGCAAATGCTTTTCTCGCTTGTTCTTGGATAGGCTGGCCGGGTTCCGCGTCGCTGGTCGGTGACAAGAATTGATAGGGATTCATAGAGCTTCCCCGGGCCTCTTTGCGATAACTTAGATACGTACAATTTTTACTGGAGAAAATTCAATTTTTTTTCCTCCAAATAAATTTGCTGTCTTTACCAACATATCTATCATACACCTTAAGACATCTCCGGCAGATATGGATCTCACACAATTGAATGCTTATTATTTTGGAACGAATGTCGAAGGCTCGCCTTGCATTTATTCGAGCTATAGCGAATATCAACAAAATGTTTGCGGGAAGATGGTTCAAAATAAGTCAGGATCTGTTCCAGATGCGAAAATTATATCCGTGCAATTCTCTCAAAATGGCTGGCCAAAGAGCATAGTGATAGAGGTGGCCGAAAAAATTATCGTCAACGACAATCAACAGTCTTTGCGAAAAAAAATACGATTTATCACCGACGCTTCGAGCGAACACTTTGGACGGTTAGAAAAGGGCTACATTTGCCCCGCTTTAGGACTCCACGCGGATTCTCGTATGCAGTTTCCGACCTGTCGCAGATCCCCGCCAAGAAAGCGTCAGCGCGAAGCAAAGACTCAGAATTATAACACGACCCAAACCACAGCTCAAAGGCACGTTCAAAGCGAGACGCTGAAAAAAATTATCGCGGCCCAACTTGTCAGATGCATTGAAAAGTACAAGTCTGACGAGGAATTTAAGAACCATCACCTGGAACAGATGGAAATCATTAAGAAGATGATTCAGTCGCTACATGCCCCGATGCAAGACGACACGCTAACGTTTAAGGATGAATTTATCAAAAAGCACGGATTGGAACCCATGTCCGACGAGCATTTTAAAATGCGGATGTTATGTAAAGAAACCCCGCCTGACGATTTAAAAAAGTTAAGCGAGCTGAGTCATTTGAGGGAACAAAATTCTTTGGCACAGAAGAAAATACAAGAGCGCGATCTTAAAATAAAATCTCAGGACGAAAAAATCGAGCAGATTGCATCCAAATTGCGAGAGCGCGAGCTCGCCCAGCACCAGGGGGTCGCGTAGACTCTGGCACGCGCCGGGGCCTTTGGCCCGTGAAGCAAGCGTTAGTCTGCCTAAAAATGCAAAATTGTAATTTTTTTTATTTTATAAAGTAATCATGTCTAAACAACAGAGGCTTTCCCGAGGTTTGCAGCAAAGAATTTTGCATCCTGATCTAGAAAGCAAAATTTTATCGTATAAAAACGTTTACCTTGCACATAACAGGAAGATTGATAAACGTGGCAAAATAATTAAAATTGCCAAAGAATCAGAACTACTATTTAGGTTTATGACTAACCATTATAATATATTTATTTGGCCGAACAGCAAAACTATAAAGCACACTTTAAAAGCTGTAGCAAATTCAATATATTCCCGCCGTGACGCGACCCCTATTCAAGCTGCTATAAAGTGGCTATATTGGCTGGGAGAAGGTCGTTCTGTTCATTTACGTGGTCTCATGCGACACGCACAAAGGATTGTTTTTTACAAAAGACTACAGGTGAAAAGCGTACTCGATCGGCAAGACGGCCGGGCCCCCAAGAGCGCGCGACTGCCAATAACTTTGGATTTTCAGATTGACGCAGTTCCCATAAAAAATACATCTGGAAATTATATTCAAAATGTAACATCAAAGTTAGGCACTGATTGGGGTCACCCCCACCATGGGAGAGATCTTTTTCGTCATCTAATTGATGATCCTGATAAGAGATATGACCTAATAAAAAAATATCTTCCGCCTAAATATTTTAAGTGCAGGATCCGATGGATACCAAGGTTCGCAACAGAAAGCTCTGGTTTTGCGACAATTATATTTGATCCATTACTTATGCAATATTTCTTTGATAAACAAAATCTTCATGATTTCTCACAAAGATTGAATGGCTGGTTTAGCTATTTTATTTATTTAGGCATCGCAAACTACCCAACACGCGGTGAAAGATATTATATATTAACTATTGACGCGGTCCTACAAGCCACAAAAGGATATAAACCTTCTTATTTTGACAGTGGCGACTTCCTGTATCAGAAAATTAAATTAACGGGCCAGGAAAAGCTACAAACTTATCTAAATCAAATTATATTATTGCAGCTAAGTCGCATGCTGCACGAAATCTTGCATTTAGACCATTCAAACAGTCCATATCATACTATTCACAAATGCAACGATGACTTCCTAGAAGACGACTACATTGGTTGGCGTTTCATTGATTTAGATGAGTTGGATGGTGAAAAATATATGTTATTTAGCAATATTAGACCATCTAAAGAAGTCCTTGCTTCAAAATTTGAAGCGTTTAGCGTCGCGAGTAAAAGCATTGCGGTGAATATTCTTGATGCTACGCCAACATCTCTCTCACATATTGACAACTCTGTTTATAGATTCGAAAAGACATATCATACTATTAGAGACTTGGGCACCATTCCAGGCTTGGTTCATGAAATCGTTAACAAATGCGAAGAGCATAGTCTAGAAGACCTTAGTTTTGATCGCCTTAATTTTAATAAATTTTATCGAGCCGACGGTTTGGAGCAAGACGAATTAAACAAACGAGCAAAGTTGATTATAGACTGTATCCAGAAAAGCATCGAAGAAAAACCAATTGTTGCCTCAAATCTTATATCATTGTCGTCGATTGAAGCTAGATACGAAAAATTGAAAAAAGCGCTTAGGTCCGCCAAAAAAATAAACTTGATTTCAGATAGCATCTAATTTACGTCACATTAATATCCCCCTTCATACCGCTATGGGCACTGCACTGATATACAAACGTTCCTGCTTCATTTGGTGTCCACGACACTGTTGCATTTCCCGTAGAATTTTGTCCTGATGCTGATGGCGTACTTACATCTGCGCCACCAGAATTTGTTCTGATACGGAATGGATGAGAGCCTGGAATACTTGATAAATTAAAATTGAGTGTATCTCCTACGTGTATTGTGACTGGGGGTTGTGTCCCAGATACAGACCCGACTCTGTCCGTCCCATTTAACACATATGAGAAACCAGAAGTTGTGACCGTTATATTATATGTTTGTGGCGGGTCGGGAGGGGTGGGTGGTGTTGGTGGTGTTTGGCTCGTGTCGTTAATAGTGACGCTCACGCTCGTTGTTTCATCATTCAAGGACAGAGTAAATGTTTCGGTGTTCTCGGTTTGTGCATCGGCGTTGACAGTAAATTCTTTTTGAGCCTCATTTATGGCAACCGTGAAATTTCCTGACAAGGAGACGTCGACGCCGGCCACGTTTATGTCAGTTGGTTGTATTCCTGTAATAGTGTAAGGTACAACTTGCCCATCTATAAATTCACTTATATTATCATATAATGAGGTCAGAGTTATTGTGAACGCTTCGCCTTCATTCGCGGAAGTTTTGCTACTTGTCAGTGAAAACATCCGACTAGCCGCCGGCGTATCACCATCGGTAGACTGGGGGTTCGCTTGGAATAATTGATGTGGGACAGTCATAAGCGCCCCTGGTAAGCCATTAGCGGACCATAATTCAATTAAATCGCCAGGTATCACCTCGCCTCTCACTCCTAATTCTGTATTTTGTCCACGTATTTTAAATCCAGAAGGAGAACCATCATTTCCATCCCCTGGATTACAATTTAGATACAATTTATTATCTTCTATTTCAAAATTGATGGACAATTTCAGACCCGAAGGATATGCCTCTAGGAACTTGTTGTTCGACCACAAGGAATATTTTACCTGATAATCTGTTATGACGCCATCTTTTTTATAACTCACAAGAGCAGGCCAATGCAGGCATTGTCCGCCACCAGTGCACCCGTTGTTACACCCTAGACCATCATTGCTTCCCCCCATACAAGTTTGACTAGTCATTTCAATGTATGTGGGGGGGCTCATAAATTGAAGCACGCTGGGCAACACGCTGTTACTTGTTCCTTCGTCGGTGCTCTCTTTTTTGCTAGTGTTTAACATAAAAAGAATTACCCCAACAATTATTCCAAATACAATAAAAACTGAGAGACTCAACACAACAATGTATTTAATTTGCATCAGATTTTGTAAAAGGAAATTATTTTTTTAAAAAAAATGTATAGCAATACAAAGATACAAGGTTATATGGACAAGAGCGCGCCTATCATAAAATCAGTAAATGGAAGCTTAATAGTGCTATGTTTGATTATTGTAGTCGTTTTCACTATTAGAAGTCGCCGCAAATTTGATCGAATCGGTTTAAAAACGGATATAAAAGTAATTGACACACAAATTCTTCAAAATTCTATAAACGATAGTTTAGATTATGTCACCAATGACGGCTCATGTAATAACAATTGCGTTACTTCTTATAATTTAGTTGTTAAAACCTTTTCTCATCTAATTACGGACTATAAGAACGAAGACAACGGCGTGTTAGATTATTCCAACTGGAAGGATTCGGTGAAAAGTTCTCGCCTTCACGTAGAAAATTCTGAGGATTATGCTTTTGCGTATGAGAAAAGTGCCGGTAACTCGTTCACTAATTTATTTCACTACGACACAAATTTTCAAGGAAATACTACGAGTAATATACAAACTATGTTACAAACCTACTGTGGCGTTGATGACGATATGATTCCTTTGTGCAACATTGATTCTCTCATTCAAAGAATCTTTTCAGCCACTACCATCCCCGAGAGTGGATTGAATTGGATAGTCATTGAATATCCGTGGTTTAATCAGGTGACTAGAGAAAAAATAAAAAAGAGATCGTTTGTCCTTCGCTTGAGCGAAGATGTAATCGTCGGCGCTGGCTACAGTGTAAAAACAACGATATTCGAACCAAGGGAGAGTTTATCGTTTGGAATTTTAGGAGGATTTGGATTGATTGCGGGGCTTTTGTTTGTGCTACCGGGACCATACGTTGATAGAAGTATATACAGCATGAATAAATTGTTGCCAGAAAAATCTTACAACGTCGTATTATTCCAAACCGTCGTAGCAAGTTGTTTGCCGCTTATTATACTCGCATTTGTCCAAGGATTGAGATGTCTACAAATCCATAAAAATGATTCGACGAGAGAAGAACTCAAACAACAAGATGCGACTACACGAGAAACCTCCGTTGGTATGGCTCTCCTAGCGTTGTCAATTACTCTCATGAGCGGCCTCGTCCCGGAAGAACGCATGAACATCGTGTTTTCGACGGTATTAGCATTCGTCTTTTCTGTAATATCCGTCATGCACCTCTGGCGCATGAATACAAACGACGAGATGTATCAGAGCAAGCAAGTAAGAGAATTTTGCTTGAACATGGCCATCATGAATTTGTTGTATGCCTTCGTTCTCATAATTACCAAATATTGGGACAAATATGAAGCAAAACCGCTTTTGGGCAAAGACGAACCAATAAATAATATCACAAAATTTAGTGCCTAACGCGTTAGCCTTTTTTTTTTGAAGTATTGATCGATCAATGTCTGTTTTTTACCGTCTTTGTAGTTGGGCGATTGAAATAACAGGGGCTCCTCTGAATTTGGTTGTTCTTTCTTACCTTGTTGCTGAGTTGCCGCGCTGAACTTATCGTGTAATTTACGCCCCAACTTTTTCATGACACTTGAAATATGCCTAATTTTTGCGCGTGAAATTTGAAATTTTTTAGCTGTTGCGTTTATTAAAAAAAAAAAAAATTTACAACCATAAAACAAACATGGCTCTTCGAGATGCCTTGGTTGCGCGCAACAGAGCTGTGATTGTGGAAAACATAGCAGTATTTCGGACGATTATTGAGAGATCTTCAAATATAGACAACCCAAGCAATATTATAGACCAATTAGACGACTGTCTGCAGAAAATTTCTTTGGCGCAGGACAAAATCAATACGTTGGAAAGAATGATGCCATTGCAGCGGTCCCCAGGTGATGAACAGGAACAAGAAGAGCAAGAGTCTCCGCCTACAAAATCCAAAAAAAAGTAATTTAAACGTCTATTTTTCCCAGACCTCATTAAAGCAGGTGTTCCCACATCCCGTTTTTTTACGAAAAACTTGTTTAAGGTTCATTTTTTTAAACACTTCGTCGTAAGGCTTTTCCTCTCCGTCGTCTCTTTCTACCTGCACTTGTGTAATATGGTCAAAGAGGTGTGGATTCTTTTTGTATTCACTGGTCAAGCAGCCTTCGCAATCAACAATTAATGTGTCAAAGTTTTTGCCCGGGACGGGCGATGTTACATCATCATTTTTTTCTAATGTCCGATTTAAAATAGTCGTCTTCATGTTGCACGCAGTAACATTTTCACCAAGATACTGCACAATATTTTTTCTTGCCCCCTTTGTCGTGCCGGGTTCAATGGCCACGTGACAGGCTGGGGTTTCAAGCTTTTCCTGCACCACAGCCGTTACTGATCCCAAGCCGGCGCCAAATTCAAGAACACATGCATCTGGTCTAGTAAAATTTTGCGCCATCCATCGCTCTCCGTATTCCGAGCTTTTCCATATTGTGCAAGTAGGTTGCTCGTAGTGGTTTTCTTTTAATGGGATTTCAAATTTAAAATTTGAACTATCGTGTATAATGTCTCGCGAATTAGCTCGCGAATTAGAATTACCCATCTTTCTATAAGTCAATAAAATTTTGATCCTAAAACACGAGGAAAACGTGTTGCTATTAATTCTATATCCTTTACATATTTTTTTCCATTCTTTTTTGTTTTACTTTTATAAGAAAATATAAATGTTTCTATTTACAACGTATGTCAACGACGAATATACCGCCAAAAAAATGCAGCAATCTTCAAAAAGATTAGGTAAAAAAATTAAAATTGATATTGAAATGAAGTGGCAATGGGTAAAAAAAGGGAAAAAATGGCAAATTGCTTGTGATTTTTACCAGTTTGATTAAACTGGCCGTAGCCTCAGGCTTAACACGTATCCCTTTGAAGCATTGCAACCCTCGCCACTGTTGCAATCGCTTGCTCGTATCTTATTGAATAAATCACAAGCATCGTGGTATGAAAATGAAAGTTTATGTTTGCATATCATCAGTGTCACAGATTCGTGCAAACAGTATACAAATTTGAAAAATTGATTTCTATTTGTAAGCCATTCGCGGGAATTACCATCGAATTGATGACGAACAACGCTGCGTACATTTTTTGGAAAATTCTTCCTGCAGTTTCCACACGGCAGACTGCTTCCAAAATATGTTACAAAGCCGATGGCATTTAATTTATCACTCTTTGATGGATGCTTACCGCCCGACTCGGGGGCATAATTAGCTGCTACTGAATACAAACAATGCCAAAACGCCGGACCCCACGCCTTTGACTGTAATCCATTTTTTGAATTACTTATTGGCATGGCATATTTATAGACTGTAATATTTTTTTGGCTTTGTGGTAAAATCTAAATCAATTTCGTAATAATTCCATATTTTAAGGCTTTTTTGGCCGGAATATTTATCTCTTTTTTAATAATTTTATTTATCTTGGAGCCTAATTTTGTATTTTGTTTGTATAGATCTTTTATTTGCTGCATGAGATTATGGGAATTTTTCATTTCATCGACCAGGTCGCAGTACTTTCCCCAGAAACCTGTTGACAGTTGATGAATCAAAATTGATCCGTTTTCGTTTGAATATCTCTTTTTCCCACCCAGCAATAAAAACGTAGCAGCCGACGCGACAAAAGTGTCGACTATTGTCACCACAGGAATTTTATTTTTTTTGATGTGATTCATTCCAGATAATCCCGCGTATGCGTCGCCCCCGTCGCTATGAATATATAAGTAAATCTTTTTCTTTCGATTTAAAAGGGCATAGTTATTAGCTTGCTTCAAAACTTTTAACAAATATAAAATACTTTTTTTGGACACATCCGCGTAAAAGTATATCTTATTTTCTTGGAATTTTACCAATTCTTTGTAATCTTCTTCTTCTTCTTCTTCTTCGTCTCCCAATAACTTTATATTCTTCTTAATCATTCGGAACATACCTTTTTTGTGTCAAAACATTAAAAATATTTGCATATGAACATATGTGAATACGTAGATCCAAAAAATATTTAACATAAGAAATGAGCATAGAGTATTTGAACGAAAAGTCTAATGTAGATGATGTGGACATCGTAGACGACGATGTAAACGACGTGGTCAATTATACGCCTTTCGCACAAGATCCAAGTACAAGAAGTAAAAACTTTATCAAAGAATACAGCTCTATGATTCACCTGTTCAATCACGAACCTTCTGAAGAAAGAATCAAAAAAACGCAAGAGATTTGGAAAGAATACGACGTGATTCCTAATTTGTTTCCAGGTCTCAATGCTGGCGATATAAGGGACATGGATTTTCTTAAAACGTTACCCCTCAGTAAAAAATCAATTGTACGTTTTGATGGCTCGGGCCGGCTTGGCGCGTACGGTCTAGCTGGAAGCTGGTATCAATGTCTTGTTGATGCGTACAATAGAAAGCTGCCCTTTTTACTGTTCATGGAAGACGACGCTGTCCCTCTACGTCAGCTTTCACCAGAGGATTTTCATGCTACCTTTATGAAACTTGTAGACAATCTTCCAAACCCGAAAGGAATCTATCAATTCACCTCTACTATTTATTGTAAAAGAAGGGAGATCAACAAGAAAAAAAAATTAGAAACTGTCAAGTGGAAAAAAATGGACGTGCAAAAAAATAGAATAAGCGGGTGCACTGCCATGTTATATCCCCGAGCATCAATAAAAAAATTTCTTGATCATATTCGTAAAAAAAAAATTACAAAGCCGATTGATCATTTGGGGTATATATTTCGACATTCATGCTATAAATTAGACGGGCTATCTTCCGAAAACGGAATGTTTAAAGGAATTTTTGAGCAGATAAACTGTGATTGCGGCGACAGAACTAATATTATGAAGACGATCAAATCTAATTCCAAAAAACATACTGTTCTTAACGTCATAACAGCACTAACGATACCGTGGCTGACAATATTAAATGCACATAAAAAACCTCGATTATTGTTACCATTTGTGGTGCCAAGTGATTTTGACGTAACCCAAGCTGGTAATGCAATTGAAGGCGTGCTTTATATTAATCTTGCCCACAGAGAAGATCGAAGATTGCACATAGAAAAAGAGCTCAAAAATTTGGAGACAATTTGCAAAACAACGGAAAGAATAGATGCAGTAAAACATAAAATTGGAGCAAAGGGCTGTGCCAAATCTCATATCAAAGCATTAAATAGAGCAAAAACACAAGGATGGAAAAACGTGTTAATAGTTGAAGACGATGTAATATTTCGTAAAGATGCTGCTTTGTCGATCGCTTACGCGATGCATTCGCATGATTTTGACGTCCTGCTTGTTGCGGGTAATATTTATTCAGCGTCAAAACTAGATATCGACGGCTTATCAAAAGCTGTCAAAGTTCAAACAACAGCTTGTTATTTAGTAAAAGCCGACTATTACGATAAGTTGATTGCTTCTTACACTAAATCATCCAAAAATTTGACACACAAGACAAAAGCTCCACAATGGGCAATCGATAAACATTGGTTTAAACTGCAAAAAAGACATAATTGGTTAGTTTTCAACCCCACTCTCGCCTATCAAAGGCCAGATTATAGTGATATTGAACATAAACGAGTTGACTACGGGGTTTAATAATTATGTGCAACTAATCATGTGCTTCAGCTATTACATTTTTTTTATGTTCTTGTGGCGGTTTTAATATTTCAGAATTACAACACTATGATAATATTGTTTATTGCGCTTTCTCTCGTAATTTTGTTGATATGTGTTTTTGTAATCACTGCATTTACATCCACAAAAAAAGAAACACAAGATGACAGTCTAGGCATTGAAATCCAGTCCTTAGTAAAAAAACAGACTGGTGAATTACAAAATATTAAGCAATTATTCACGGCCAAAAGATTTGACTTACCCATGAAGTACATTTATGCAAATTTTAGAGAAAGAAATATTAACTCTGATTTTGGATTGAGACTATACAAAGAACACTTAAGAGTGTGGAACGGATTTAAAGAACGGAATCAACCAGAAAAGAATACTTTTGAAAAGTTTAAAACCACATTTGATACAATTTTAGATTCTGTTAAGAGCGATGGTTTTGATGGAAACAAATCAAAAATTGTCATTGATTCTAATAATAGTTTGTTAAACGGGGCACACCGAACTGTTTCATGTGCATTATACAATAAGGAAGCAAAGTTTCGTATTGGTACTTCGAGAGATGGACAAGTAAATTGTGACTATAAAATGTTTCAAAAAAAGAAATTGGATTCAAAATTTTTAGATGCCGCTGCATTGCAATTATGTAGAATGAACAAAAATTCGTTTGTTGTTTGTTTATTCCCAGCCGCCAAAGGTAAAGATGCTGCTGTCGAAAAAATTCTGACAGAATATGGTGAAATAGCATATAAAAAATATGTTTATCTGAATTCAACGGGTGCTCATAATCTAATGCGTCAGGCATATTTTGATATACTGGATCTCAAAAAATGGATCTCAGCAAAGGTTAGACGGTGTTTTACAAACGATGATTTATTAAGGGTTTATTTAGTTCAAATTGATAATCAAGAGTTAGCAAACGAATGCAAAAGGCAAATTAGAGATATTTACAAATTAGGACAAGCTCTAAAGCGAAAAAATTCGGTTCATATAAACGATACACACGAAGAAGCACTTATATTAGCTAGAGCTTTGTTTAACGATAATAGCATCCACTTTATGAATAATTCTAGACGAGCTTTGAGAGATTACACAAAATTTAGAAAACAAATAAATTACTTCAAAAAATGGATTTCTAAGAAACAGTTAGACATTGAGGATTATTGCATTTCTTCCAGTTCTGTTTTATCGGCATATGGTTTACGACAGGGAAACGACTTGGATTATCTTCATAATAGCGAAGAAATAACTGGCCATAAAATGATTCAGAGTCATAATAATTACGGGAAGTCAATATATCACACACATATACATGATATCATTTACAATCCGGAGAACCATTTTTATTTCAGCAATATCAAATTTGCATCGTTGGATGTTGTCAAAAAACTAAAACAAAAAAGAATGGAGAAAAAGGATGTAAACGATGTTTTACTAATAGATAAACTTTATGGTTCTACTGAGAAAACATTGTATAGTAATTTTATATTATATAGAGTTTGTCACATGATAACACAAAATATGTTAAATACCGATAAAGAATGTGATAAAATTTATTATGTAAAAGGATATAGAGCAAGCGATGAAGATTATGAAAAATCAATACGTATCTTAAATGAACGTAAGTTAGATTATATAGAGGAATGTAAATTGAATTCCTATAATGATTTGTTACAAAAACAAAAGTATCATGCACCAACATTTTTATACCATTCACATTTAAATCCAAATAAGATTATAAAAGATAAGAATTATATAGGATTGATAGAATATGACATAGATTTAGCATTGGATGATAACGAATCTTTACATTATAATGATATAACTATTGATAATTATAATTTCAATTTGTATAACGAAATAACTAGAATTATTAATTTCAATAAAGATGATTTCATATTGTTTTTGTCAGTTAAACATAAGTTAGCCTCATTAAGTAAACAAGATGATATAAGAATAAATAATATTCATTGGTTAGATTATTTTATAACTGACTATAATAGAAGATTTAAAACAACACATTCAAAAAAATCAATCTTAAAAAAGTTTGGGAGGCAAATGATTGGGACACAACAAAGTTTTTTATGTAGTAAATCAATCTTCTTAAAAATATCAAAGTATGTATATGAATTCATAAATGATAATATTCATAGCCGATATGAACCACGGCCAAGTGCCATAATCGAAAGATATATATCTATGTTTCTATTACTCGAAGATTGTAATAAATTTTACATTCCATTGAAACATAATGCAGTAGGATATAAATCAAAATATAAGTATGGTACATGAATTGCTTCAAACTTATTGAATTCAGAATATCGCAGTAATTTGTTCAATTAAGTTAATAGATATGTTTTTTAACTTTTCTTTTGTATAACCCTTTGCTGTATTATTATCTGGTCTATCATGATAGCGATCTGAACCATCAACATGTTTAATATATATTGTATCTTTTCCAATTTTTTTGTATAAAAATAATCCCATCAAGCAAAAATTGAAATCATGTACTACATCTTCAATAAACCCAACTCTCTTTGCAATTAATTTATCAATTAAATAATTGGTCCAAAATGATTTTCTACTAATATATGGATGATTAGTAAAACCATTAGTACTTGTCAAATCATACTCTTCGATGTATTTAGTTTTCTTGTCCCAAGCTCCCTCATGATCTCTTTGAGAAAATCTAATATAATTTATATTTAAATTTCTGTTTAATAAATCAATAATATCACCAACGTTCACTTTTTGTAAAAATAACCAATCGTGTTCTAATAGTAAAAAGAACTTCGTTTTACATTTTAATATCAAATCAAGCATATTGCAACCAACCGTATTAAAACTATAATCAATATCATTAAAATTAAATGTTCTTTTCCCAAAATACCATTCAATGTTAAATATTCTTTTTAAGTTGTTAAATTTTTCTACAACTTTTTTTTTATCATTTTTGTTTAAATTTTTAGAATCGTGACAAATTAATATAGGTATATCTTTACCAAAATATGCCTTAACACTTAAAAGTACTGCATTTAAGCAATCTAATTGTTTATTAGTTTTATGAGTAGTAACTAAAATGGTGATATCCTGCTCCGCGCCGCTCGCACTCGTACCAGTGCCTAGTCGTTTCGCTACTTGGTCCCACATGTGGCTATTAATTTTTTGACGAACTACTTCGAACAAGTTATACTTTTCAAGTATTAAATTTCTTGCCTTTTTCATGGCAGCAACATGTTTATCTGTAATTGGTTTTTTAAGTATTTCGCGCACATCATCCATAACATTTTCTTTTTCTATATCGATAACATACAAACTATCTTCTGGAAAATATTCTAATATATTAGGGCAGCCGCAATAAATGGGCATTGTAAAACATAGAAGCGCTTCAGTAATCTTTTCACTGAAGTAGTTTTTTGTTTTTGAATTTTCAATGCATATAGAATATTTGTAATCGAGAAGACCCTTTTTTTTCTTAGTTAGTTGCCCAAAATATCTATTTTTAAGGCTATTCTTCTTCCATCCCTTTCCAAATATGTCAACGAGTTTAGTTTTATCAACCTCTTTGGTAAAAGCTACTCGTCTTTTGTAAATTCCTCGGGGTGGTCTGGAAATTTTAGAAGAAACAATCATGGAACACAATTTATTTCTTGACTTGTATTCTAGATTTTTGGCTTGGTCGAACGACAAACACCCTTGGCCTTGTGTAAATACTACCGCGTGAATGGTATCTTCATAAAATGATTTATATTTTCCAAAAGGCTCTCTCGGTAAAATTATGAATTTTTTCTCATATTCTTTTTTACTTAAACCATCCATGCCAATAATGTAATCAGCTTCATCCACATTTGCGGTGGATCTTATATTCTTCCAATGCCCGTTACTTGATGGCGTTGATTTGTCACATTGCGACTTGTATTTTTTAGGATGTAAATTACATCCTTTCCATGCACAGTCAAAAAACACTGATACACTGTTGGTAATGTTTTTTTGGAAAATCTTATCACACTGTATTTTTTTGACCAATGAATAGTCGCGCTGTTCAAAGAAATTAATCAATTCGGGATCATTATAATTATCTTCTATTGTTATTACGTCTATATTATACTTTGAAAAATCCAAAGTACTTAATATATCTAATTCGCTTCCTTCCGTGTCAATAGATAGAAAATCAACATTTCTAATATTATGCTTATCCAATATATTATTTAATTTTACTGTTTGTACATCTACAATTTTAAAACCTTTGTTTTCTTCGTTTTTAATCTCTTTAGAAATTCTTTTCTGGTGCTTTGGATCATACTTATTTACTAGACCCGATAATCCTAGTCCATATCCAGAAATGTCCATAAATTGTGTTTTTTCTTCCACGTTGGATAATACTACATTTTCACATATACAACTCCTATTTTCTTTTAATTTTTCGAATGCAGAGGTTCGAGCTTCTATTGCTAGGCCGGTCCATTTCAGAGTTTCCTCAAAAAACTTGCAATTACTGAATCTAATACCATCATCGGCACCTATTTCTAAGAAAACCCCGGGAGTTTTTTTATCTTTAAAAAACCGTTTGTAAACAAACTCGTCCTGTCCGTGCTGGCTATAAAACTTTTTTGGAACTAGACTTATTTTGTGAATTTGTTTTGGTCGTCGAAAATAAACAAGCAATACTGCCATAATACTAATGATTATGAGAAAACATACAATGTTAACATACAACATGTCACACTTATAACATGAAATATTTTTAAGACTATAAAAATCTTATCACTTGAATAATGAACCAGCGCGATCTTCAAAATCGAAAAACACTCTGGGATTCAACGATGGGAGTAGCAGCTACACTCGTTCTCTGGCCGCTCATCGTATCCGTGCCGCTCATGCTGCAACATACGTACGCGAATATTTTTAAATCAGGCTGGTATGCCTATCAGCAAAAACCTAAACCTCTCGGATTGTGCCTAGGACTCTTAGCCGTAGCGGTTGGGCAGACGTTTGTATTGTGCTACCAGTACGTCAGGTGGACGAAATCAAAGTATGCGGGCAAATTGGTGCCCGTGCAGCCGAACGAATATCGCCTTTATGATTACGCGGAAGCAGCCCAAGAGCACCTCTCTCAGGCAGAGGGATTTGCTGTCATCGGCTGCTATCTTACATGTACGTGGATGCTGCATCTCATGCCGTCGTCATACTACAGTTTTGAAGGCGGGGTAGCGTGGTCAAAAGTCGCCGCATGCTTGCTAATTCAGGATTTCTTACAATATGTCATGCACCGCGCCGAGCACAAAGTTTCAAAGTCGCTATACCGGGCCTCGCACGAGCCGCATCACAAGTTTACGAATCCTAGGTTATTCGACGCATTCAACGGGTCCTTGACAGACACCTTATTAATGATTGTCTTACCTCTGTTCGCGACTAAATCAATCGTGCACTGCAACGTGTGGACGTACATGGCTTTCGGCACGCTGTATGCCAACTGGCTGTGTCTAATCCATTCCGAAACCCACCATCCCTGGGACTGTGTTTTTCAAGCGTGCGGTCTTGGAACTGCGGCGGATCATCACGTGCACCACAAGCTTTTCAGCTACAACTACGGGCATTTATTTTCATACTGGGACCGTTTGTGCGGCACGTACCGGCACCCACAAAACGTGCGACAGTTTCGCAAAAATCACAAAGACCCAACGCAGTGGAAGCCGCACAAATAACATACGTCAGGTATCTGGCCAGGTAGCTGGGCGGCCTAGCTCTAAGCAAAAGGAAAAATGTCTGCCGGGTAACTCAGTACGAATTCCCTTTCCGTGCGGAAAATACGGAATAAATAATGTTGGCGGGGGCGGGTACTGTTGGTTTACAAACAAAAAAAAATATTTTCGTTTAATAAATAAATAATGAACGCTCAAGAATTATTTAACACCTGGTGGAAAATCACTTTACTAATTTTGGGATTGCTCCTAATTGTCGTATTACCCGGCTTTGCCTTTCCGACATGGTACGGAATTGGTCAAGATGATGAATACATCTTTAGCGGCGAGCCACCCGCTGCTTTAAACATACGGGCAAGCGCAAGTTGGGCAGCGGTGAACAATTATCCTGATGGAGATTGGGGAACTCAAAATTATAAACTTAAACTTGAGAAAATGGACGAAAACGGAAATGACATGGTTAATACATGTAGCTGGTATACCGGCAGCGCCGGCGGCGCCGGCGGAAACTCGAATACTATATCATGTGTTAGGGATGGCCACGGGTTAAGTGTAGGCGATATAGTTGTGGTTAGTTTTGTATCAACCGCGGGCGCCGGGGCTTCTAGCTATCAAGATACTGAATCTCAAAATGGCAGTTACAAAGTAACAGGTGTTCCTACATCAAACACATTTCAAATTGTACTTACCATATCGGTATCAAAAGCGGATAACACCACAAATTCGGGGTCATCGAGTTTTATTTACTGGTATAAATCCAGTTGTAATGGCGACCAACATGATCAAAAAGCCCCGTCGCAATGCAAGACTGGTACACGCAATAACCCACTACCATTAGGCTTCGACCCAAACGCTGTTTCTACATCGGCGTTAGCCACCGCAAATTGGAACAGCTACAAGGGCCCGCAGCCTATTGTATATAGACTTATGGGCAATTGGAGTCAAACAAGCCGTTTTTCCACTCATAATAAAAAAGTTTACTTTAAGATTGTTGGGAAAGATCTAGTATTTGATGTACAACACAATAATTACGCCCCTTACGAGAACGAGGACCTTCCTACGGGTTTTTCTATCAATTATAATATTGAGAATACATCATTAACTACCCAGTTGATGGAAACGGGAGTAGGTAAAATATATTCGAATGCCATCGTTAAACCCGACGATAAACTCTATTTAAGATTTATACGAACTACTGCTGATAGTACCTCGTCCGGCTCCATCACGAATTTATCACTTGGATACATTACAGTTCCGGCAGAATTTAAACCTGTTAAAAAATAAGTGCTCAAGTGTGGACATGTTTTTTTTTTAACATCGTCGGTCCCCCCGATTAAGACAGACGTGATGCTAACTAGTAGTTATTACGGGTGGGGGCTAGTCATCTCAACTCATCGCCAAATCACCAGACCAAAAAGAGTCGACCCGGTCATTCCGAATCGATGGACAGATGCAGTGCGACGATTTTTTCATAGTCTTTATATTCACGATCAAGTTCTTCCATGAACATTTCCAGAACCTCCTTCCTGACCTTTTTTTTTAATTTCTGAATCATTTCTGGATTTGGGGCGAATGG
>MDSX01080951.1_pt1 | contig 37891 bp, 39 predicted proteins | sample 811141 | NCBI WGS metagenome assembly MDSX01 (sample SAMN05326642, study PRJNA326480) | marine metagenome | isolation source: seawater | place: Atlantic Ocean: South East | collected 2010 | reverse complement strand
GATTTTAACATAATTTATTATAAATATATTAAATTATGGAGAAACGTATTAATAGTAAGCACAGAATTTATCTACAAACATTTAAAGACCAAATTAAAGAATTAGTTGGAAATACAAATTGTAGTACCGAATCACAAAATCAAATTTTGCAATTTGTTTATGATTATCAGCCTTTACATTTTGATAAATGTGATTTTAAAAAAAGAAAGAGAGTAAAAAATATAGTACCTTTTTTCGAAAGATGTTGTGCCTTAAGAGCAAACAAAGAACAATGTACGAGAAGGAGAAAAAATGGAGAGCGGTTTTGTGGAACACATATTAAAGGTGTTCCTCATGGAGAAATAAATCAAACAACAGAAAAACCAAGTCATTCCAAAAAAGTAGTTCGTGCTCAGGATATTAAAGGAATTATTTATTACATTGATGATGATGGAAATGTATATGAACCACACGATGTAATGAATAATGTAATAAACCCTAAAATTATTGCAAAGTATTTAGAAAAAGATGGTGAATATAGCATTCCATCATTATTTAAATAAAATTTATAAAGCTAAATATTTATAATGTGCTTTGCAATGAGATGAATTATTAAATTTTTTCTTACATTTACATCTATTTCCTTTATTTTTACCTCTTTTGAATACATATGCACATGTATCATGATATTCTTGATTGGTTAAATCTATAATAACATTGGCTAAGGGTAAATTTGCCAATTCCTCATTTAGCTTTTTCTTTTCTTTATACGATTTTTTTGCTTCTCTTTTATTTATAATTTTTTCATGAGAAGGACAATACTTATTAAAACATTTTTTATCACATGTAAAACCCTTTTTTTTGCCAGAAACGAATTCATATAAACATTTATTAGGTTTGAATTGTTTAGAAGGAGGCCAATTAATACCAGTAATTTTTGCAAAATTTCCATAATGTGGTAATAATCCATTTTGAATATTTCTACAATAAGGACATTTGATTTGGTTACTTTTTAATTTTTGTGTTTCTAAATGACTATATCTTTTTTGATTTTTTACTTCACTGAAAATAGATTTGTAATTAAATTTGTGCCCACACGATAGAGTAATGTGATTACAATTTAATGGTAAATCTGATATTAAACACGTATTTACTTCTTCTATTTTAGAATCAATATCATTTTGACATAATAATTCTAATAATTCCTTATTAAATACAGACATTTCATTATTGTAAGATAAATCTTGCATTATATTTTATTAAATTATTCTCTTTATATGATTTATACAAACTCTATGAATTTAGGTTCAATGTGGAATAATAATTTAAAAAATAATAGCAAAAAATTTAGAAATAATACTACTAATAAAAAACAAATATTTAGTAGTATAAAAAGTTCAAAACCAATAATAAAAAATACAAATCAAAAAATAAATAAAACGATAAGACCAGATAGTCGTAGTTATTGGGGTAATCCAACTTGGACGTTATTTCATACAATAGCAGAAAAGATAAATAATAGTTATTATATAAATAATTATAGGATTGTATGGAATTTTATAAAAGATGTATGTAATAACTTACCGTGTCCTTTTTGTAAAAACCATGCAGTAAAATATATAAAATTGGTAAATATCAATGATATAAAAACAAAAGAAGGATTAAAGAAAGCTTTATTTGAATTTCATAATTATGTAAATAGAAATTCAAATAAAAAAGTAGAAGATATAAGTATTTTAAATAAATATAAACATGTAAATGTTTTAGTAGCATTTCAATATTTTGAGAAACGATTTTTTCGGTCATATATAGGAACACGTCAATTCAACGATTGGATAAATAATGCATTAAAAGAAAGATACAAAGAATTTTGTAAAACAATAAATGATTTTATATGATTATATATTTTTATTGTTCTTCTCTTCTTCTTCTGCTGCTTTTATGACATCTTCAGATGGCATTTTGCCGGAATTATCATCATAAACACATTTAAATCTTTTTTTAGAATCAACAGAACATGTTTGCGCTCCAACGCCCGGTCCTGAAAAAAATAATAATGATCCTTCTTTATTTGGATAAAATTTTGGATTTAAGACATGTTTCGCCAATGCCCACCATCCAACACCCATACCGCCTCCAATTATAGCACCAACTGCAATATCTTGTGGTGCACAACAACCTTTCATAATCTGTTTCATAGCATCCAAAAACCCGAAAACTCCTAATAATATAATAGTTAAAACAACTTTTACACTTCCAGATTCAGGATTGTTCATCATCCCTTGGAATAATATAAATACAAAAGTAAAAGCATGGAATATAGAATTAAATGAAGGCATAGAATATGCTCCATATATACTATTTGCATAAGGTTGAATAAAGAGAGAACACATATCTCTAAAATTTGGTCCTTTACTTGAAGAATCTTTTTTAGTCCACCATCTTCTTTTGGAACTAAATCCTTTATTTGCCTTCATTCTCATTTCATTATAAGCTTTTTTATTAGTTTTTCCTTCGCTAATTAATTTTCTGAATGTTCTGTCTGTACTTTTCTGCATAGCGCGTGCATAAACTGTCCGAACCATTAAACCTAAACCCCATTGTGATAAAAGAGCACCAATTAACCAATAAATACCAGCAAGAGTTCCTTGAAAACTACTATAAAGTATAAAAAAAGTAGATATAAAAAGTGGTCCCAATAACACAAAAAGATTTACAACATTTCCCGGATCAATTGATAAATTATATAAACCCATTAATTAATATAATATATTATTATATTATATTTATTCAAATACCATATTTAAAACATCTTTAATATTTTTTACAGATGTAAATGTAACATCGTCAGGAATAGTGTTTTTATCCTTATATTTTTCAATAAATTTATTATAATCTTTCTTATTGTCTTCTGGAAATATGAAGCTTTTAACTCCTGCTTTTATTCCTCCTAAAATTTTTAAATTTAATCCTCCAATAGCAGATACTTTACCCTGAAGATTGATTTCACCAGTAATAGCTACATTTTTTTTTATAATTTTTTTATTTAATAGACTATATATAGCTATAGTAATAGCTGTTCCAGCAGAAGGACCATCCTTTGGTACAGCACCTTCAGGACAATGTATATGTATTCCTTGTAATTTTGTTTTTTCAAATTCTTTGCAAAGTGATTTTTGATTTTTTTTATCGGTTAGTTTCCAAGCGAGAGTCTTAGCCACGTTCATACTTTCTTTCATAACATCGCCTTGAAGACCAGTTAATTTTAAGTCCATAAAATTAGTGGATGGCCAATAAAAACATTCAATAGGTATTATACCACCCATTCCTATACTATTAGCCCAAAGTCCGTTAATAATTCCAACACAAGAATTATTATGTATAGTTTTATGAATAATTTCATGTTTTTCTTTTAAATAATTGAATTTAATATCTTCAATAGTTAATTTAATAGGTAATTCATATTCTTTATCTTGATTTAAAATTCCCAAATTAATTTCACTTATGATTTCGTATAGAATTTCTTTTAATTTTCTTACACCAGATTCAGATGTATAATTTTCTATAATAAACTTAATAACATCATTAGTTAATAATATAGAATCATTAATTCCAATTTTTTCATACAATTCAGGTAATATATATTTATTAGTAATTTCGAGTTTATCATATAAAGTAAGATGGTCAAATTTAACACGATGTATTCTATCTAACAAAATTTTATCGATAGCATTTACATCATTATATGAAAATATAAACAAAGCCTTACTCATATCTAAATCAATACCACTAAAATATTTATCCTGAAAACTTTCGTTTTGTGTAGAATCAATTAAATGTGTTAAAATTCCAATAATTTCCTTACCATTTTCTGTTTTACTTACTTTATCTAATTCATCAATAAATATAATAGGATTCATGCATTTATTTTCCATAAGTATATCTACGATTCTCCCCCATGTAGAACCAACATATGTATAATTGTGACCTGAAAGAGTGCTTCCATTACTTGAACCACCTAATGCAATAAATGAGAATGGTCTTGTATCACCATTCGCATCTTTTAAACATTTAGCAAGACCTTTTCTTGCCAATGAAGTTTTTCCGACGCCGGGAGGTCCTTCAAACCCAAAACAGTAACCTGTTTGTTTTCCGGTAATCCATTGACCTATTACACGTTCAATATGTCTTTTAGCTTTAGTATGTCCATATATAGAATCATTTAATACGGTTTTTACATCATTAATTGTATCAGTAACAGTGTTCCACTTATTTAAAATATTATTTACATTATTTTGTATATTTAAATTTTTATAAATAGGAAAATAATCAGGATATTTTTTGATAATATCATTTAATATTGGGGGATAATCTATTAATTTATTAAAAAAAATGGCGATATTTTCTTTCATATATGCATTTTTTTTTCCAGAATGTAAAATTTTTAATTGTTTTAAATTATTTTTTTTCACAACACTGTTAATTAAACAAATTTTAGCAATTAAATTATCTCTTTTTCCAGTAATAAAATCATTTTTTAATTTGTCTATAGAATTAGTTTGAGATTGTTCTACATATGAATTTTTTAAATAATTTAAATGTTTTATAATTTCAATGGTTGAATAATGTTTTTTAATTGGAATGATAATATTTTTATCATTATATGATATTTCTTCAATTAAACTTTTGAAGTCATCATTAATATCTGTCATAATTGATAAGATAGCTTCTTTTTTATATATTCCAAATGGTATTTTTAATAATCCATCTAAATATTGTCTTGCTTTAGAACCAGAATCTTCAGATTTAGCTTTAACTTCTTTCAATTTTAACATAGCTTTTTCTTTTACAGCATCACTTGCTTTTAATAAACAAATTTGTTGTTCTATTGGAATTTTATTAATATCAAATTTGGATAAATTTTTTGTATATTTTATAGTTGTTTTCATAGCATCTCTAAAATATTTTTTGATAGTCCAAGGAAGACTATCAAATAATATAGTCTGCTCAATAGTATCAAAATTGCCATTCATTTCAGTAGATAATAAATCATATAATAAGTAAGCTAAGTATTGGAATTCTGGATCACCATATTTCATTAATAATTGTATTAAAAATTTTCTCTGTCCATACAAATCGCTTGATATAAACTCTTTAACTATCGTTGATATAGTTTTTTTTTTTATTAAATTTGTTTGATTTGTATATCCAACATATCTTTGATACAATTCTTTATTATTATATACTAATAATTCTTTTAAGGTTAATGCATTACAAAAACGAGAGAAATCTTCAACTAAAAATATAGGATCTTGAGGTTTATTTTGTTGTATTAATTTTAATTTATCTTGTAAATATGTCAAATTCATACAATTTATTATCATATCATCTGTAATAGCAGATATTATCATGGTTTTTTTATTTACAGAATCTTGAAATATAATTTTTATTCCATATACTTTTGTTTGGAATTTTTTAGTTGTTCTGGCTAAATCAAAACAATCTAAGGTTTCCGAAGTTTCTACCAACATAAAATCTTCAATTATGCGATTCTTTGCTAATTTTTTTTTTATTTTTTCATTTTTTTTATTGTCATCAACTTTCCAATCTAAAACTTTATAATTAATAGGGTGTATATATTTTTTTACTACTTCATATAAAGAAGAATTACTTTCTTTTATATTATCATTAATATATTCGCTTCCAAAGCAAACATCTAATACGTATTCTATACTTTTTGTACCATATAATCTAAAATTTGATGATAAATCATTATTTATTTGTTGTAATTTATTAATTATATCATTAAAATCTATTAATTTTTTTTTATTTGCTAATAAAGTAATAATATTATTTGTTAATTCATATAATTTTTCTAAATTTTGAATACAAATATTTAATTCACCTGCGTCAATAATATCAAGTAATTTATATTTTTGAACATATAATATAGTATCTTGTATAATATTTTGATAATATTTTGTTTTTTTAGAACAAGAGCTTCGAGATGTTGATTTTTTCTTTTTTTTATTTTTTTGTTTTGGTTCTTTTTTTAAAATTTTTTTATTTTTCATTTCTTTCATTTATAATATATTGTTATTTTAATATTTTTCTAAAGTACATAACAAAAATAACGATTTATATAAATAATAAAAATAATATAAGAAAAAAACGTCGTATATTAATAATTATGGGAGTTCCAAGTTATTTTTCTTATCTTATTAGAAATCATAAAGAAATGCTGATAAAAATATTTAACTTCAAAAAACAAATAAATAATTTGTATTTTGATAGTAATTCTATTGTTTATGATGCACTTCGAATTCTTTCAAAAGATTATCATACATATAAAAATGATGATTTATTTGAAAATGAATTAATTAATATGGTATGTATTAATATTGAAAATTATATAAATGATGTAAAACCTAATAAAAAAGTATTAATTGCATTTGATGGTGTAGCTCCAGTTGCTAAGTTAGAACAACAACGAACACGTAGACACAAATCTATGTTGGAAAAAAAAGTTATGAATCACATTTGTGGAGAGAAAAATGAATGGAATAAAACTGCTATCACTCCAGGAACAAATTTTATGAATAAATTAAACACTAATATTAATAATTATTTTAAGGGGCAAGAAAAGCAATACGGATTGGAAGAAATCATTTTTACTGGCTCTGATGAACCAGGTGAGGGCGAACACAAACTTTTTGGCTATATTAGAGACCATAAATGTCATCAAAACGAGGTAACTGTTGTATATGGATTAGATGCGGACCTTATTATGCTTTGTTTAAATCATCTTAGGATTAGTAAAAATATTTATCTTTATAGAGAAACTCCAGAGTTTGTAAAATCTATTGACAGAAATATAAACCCTGATGAAAGTTATTTATTGGATATACCTTACTTATCACAAAGAATTATTTTTGAAATGAATGGTTTTAAAAAACCATCATCAACACAAGAAACCAATAAGTTATATGATTATATATTTTTGTGTTTTTTCCTGGGTAATGATTTTTTACCACATTTTCCTTCTGCTAATATAAGAACAAATGGAGTCGATATTATGTTAAACGCTTACAAGGATACTATAAGCAAAACAAATAAAAATTTAACTAATGGTAAAGTTATTTATTGGAAAAATGTTAAAAAATTAATTAAATTTCTTGCAGATAATGAATACGATAATTTAATTAACGAATATAAAATAAGAGAAAAATGGGAAAGAAGAAAATTTCCTTTTGAAACTATTGAAGATAAGAAAAATAGATATTTGAATATACCTATAAAAAATAGAACAATTGAAAAATATATTAACCCTTATGAATCATTTTGGCAAAAAAGATATTATGATGCACTTTTTGACACTGATGAAAGTTTTGAGTTTAAAAAACAAGTAAGCATAAATTACATGGAAGGATTAGAGTGGGTTATGAATTATTATACATCGGGTTGCATTGATTGGAGATGGCACTATAAATATAATTATCCACCATTATTTAAAGATTTATTAAAATTTATACCTGTATTTGATACTGTTATGATTGAACCCAATGACAATAAATCCGTTATACCTGAAGTTCAATTATCATATGTTTTACCTATTGAAAGTCTTCATTTAATTCCAAATAAAATAGGTGAAAAATTACTCAAGGAAAAAGAAGAATATTACAGTGACGAATATAATTTGAATTGGGCATTTTGCAAATATATGTGGGAAACTCATATAGAACTTCCTCATATTGATTTAGAAGATTTAGAAGAATTTGTTAAAAATATCTAAATTAATTATATATGTCACTAAAAAGAGGCAAAAAGAGAAAAAGAAATAAAAATATAGGAAGAACATTATCTCTGGATACTAATTCAAGAAATGTATCTGAATCGGAATTAAAAGCAATTACGGAATTACAGGAAATTTTTAAAGGTATTGAATATCCGTTAAATAATCCTTCATTAAAAGTAATAAGAGAAGATATATATTTCAAACCTATTGATAAAGTAACAATTGGAGGAAAAAGAAAAACACGACGTAAAAAGCGTAGAAGAAAAAGAAAAACACGACGTAAAAAGCGTAGAAGAAAAAGAAAAACAAAAAAAAGAAGAAAATAACAATTTAAATAAATAAAATTATTAAATGTATAATGCCTGGTAATATTATACATTTAACAACACGTAAAGAGTTACAAAAAGTGATAAACGAAAACAATGCATTTATAATTGATGTTACAGCTACTTGGTGTGGTCCTTGTAAAAGTTTAAAACCACTTCTTCATCAATATTTTGAACAAATTAAGGAAAAATTTGATTTGATTATTATAGATGCAGATGACGGAAAAGATGCAACAAGTTATTTAAAAGTTAAGTCATATCCAACACTTATTAGTTATGTAAATCACGAACGCAGTGAGTGCTTAGTAGGATTTGATGTTGAAGGATTGAAACATTTTATAGTTCAAAGTTATAAAAAAGCTGTTTATGCTTAATATAATTTAATAGTTTTATTTAATCTTCTATTAAATTTCTTTAATGTTTTGTTTTTTTTCTGTTTATTCAATAATTTTTGTATGTGTTTCAATCTATAATCAGCTAATTGACCTCTTGATAATTTACCTCCGCCCTCAAAGACCGGATTCTCTATAGATGTAGTTGCATTAGCCTTTTTTGCTTCTACAATATCTCTCGCAGTTTTTTTCAGTAATTTGAGTACTTTTACATTATTTATTATAATTTTTTCTAATTGTTTATTTCGCCTATTAAGACTTCCAGCAAAAATTTTGTGTCTTTTTCTGGTTGAATTATTTTTTTTTCTGTCGTTAGACATTCGGATGTATTTTCTCGTTTTAGTTTTTCCTTCACGTAATTCTTTTTTTTGTCTTTTTATAAGAGTTTTCATTTTAGTAATTCTCTGGGCTAATACTGGAGGTATTGCTTCTGCTTCTGCTTCTGCTTCTGCGTCTACTTCTGCTTCTAAAGCAGCAAATTCTTTTTCTTCTTCTGGTGTTAGAGTTTCGTCTTCTTTTGCTTCATCTTCTGCGTCTACTTCTTTTTCTAAAGTAGCAAATTCTTTTTCTTCTTCTGGGGTAAATTTACATTCTTTACTTTCATCACAACTACTTAGTGGGTGTGGTCCAAAAAGTAGTTCAATTTCTTTACTTGATGCATCTTTTTCTTCACCTGTCATATTATCAATTCTTTGTCTGTCAGATTCGGACAATTCAAATGGATTTTTTCCTTCCTCTATTTGCATCAAAACTAATTTCTTTTTTAAATATCTTAATTGTGCTTCAGAAACTCTAACTTTTTCTTTGGAACCTGTCGAATCATATTTTTTATATTTTTCAATACATTTTTCTAATGCATCAATAGTTTGTTGGATTTTTTGTGGGTCGCATAATTTTGTTACCCAATCTCCCATTTTTGGACAGCTATCGTTTAATGTTTTAATATCCCCACAACTATCATTATCATCATCGTTATCATCTTTAGTATCTGAAATTTCAGACAGTGCATTTCTTGGAGGAATACCGTCAATTAATATAGCGTTTGATTTTTGCCATGTTTCTTCATATGGAATGTTCCACATAGAATTATCATATAATATGAAATCAACTGGTAATTTGGGAATAGAATACCAATGAGGCATTTCACGATAAAAAAAATCTAATAATTCATCAAATTTATTACTATTAATAAAATTTATAATAACATTGTAATCGTTAATTGCATCTTCTGTATATGACCAATGTTCTGGATTTTGTCGTCCAATTAAAGTCTTTCCTGGTTTAGGGTCAATCCCACTTATATTATATATGGTGACACCATTTCTTACATTTACTTTCATAATTGTCCAAATCCAACCCTTTTTTTCGGGTTCTTCATTTTTTAATTTAACTACATCACCAACGTTTCTATCCCCTGCAGGACGACAACCATTTCCATCCCATATTAACAAATCCTCTTTTATATTTATATTATCTTTAGATGCTATAGAAATATTTTTCCAATATTGTTTAAGCTTTTTAAATTCATAAAAAAAATTATTATTTCCACCCAGTATTTGTTCTTGTTGATAATTCGCAAAAAAAGTAGAGCCACCAGAAAAAAGTGTCCAAAGTCTAAAGCCAAAATGAGTTAGTGCCAATTCATTTTTATATAATTTTTTTTGGTCGAATATATTAGCAGGAGAAGGTTTCGTTTGTTCGTTCTCTTTACCATCTGTAAATATTTCACCAATATAAATTTTTGGATGTTTAATTGCATATTCCATTTCATCTACAAATGGTAAATTATTAAATGTAAATTTTTGTTCTAATTGAGAAGTATATGATATAAAAAATGATGTCAATAACGCAAGTAAATTATGAGTTTTTAAAAAATTACCATATATATTTTTAACTATATTTAAATCAGTATTTCCCATAATTCCGGGATTTACAATATTAGATTTTTTATAGTTTTGGGTCAAATTTTCTCCACCTATACCAGTATCACCAATATAAAGTCCTATTGCTTCTTTAAAAAAATGAAACATATATTTTGATACGTTATTTGATGATATTAACATATTTGAAAAAATGTCTCTGTGTTTTTTTAAAATGATAGAGACAAATATATTGAATACTAATGATTCTTTGGTTCTATCGTAATATTCATTATCTTTGTATTTTAACCAAGGACGTTTATTATTAGATTTCTGTTTTTTTTCCTCATTGCATGAAATAGTAACTGTATTTTCATATGTAAAATGTTTAGGTTGAAAAAACAATATATTAAAAAATGAAATACCGGTATTTTGATTTTCTTGTATCATATTTTCTTGTATCATATTTTCTGTTATAGGCTTTACAATGGGATATTTACCAAATACAATATTTTTTAATAAAAAATAATAGATATAAATAAATTCGTCAGCTTTCATTGAATTTTCAGCTATGATTGTTTTTGTAAAAATAAATATATGAAAAAAAAGTCTATCTTGTCCTTGAACATAACGAAAAGCATTTATTGATTCTTCTAAGAAAATAATACATAAAACTGCAAAAGTGCAATGATACGTCATTTCATTTATGTTTGGAGCTCTGGGATGTTTTTCAGTTATTTTATTATTCAATTTTAATTTGTTTGCTGATTGTTTTATTAGATTATCAATTTCATTAATATTTTGACGCTGTAATGAATTCCCTATACTTCTGGGAACATCGAGATTAAGTTGGTTTAAACATTTTTTTAGAATAGTAAAATATCGAAGAGAGTTTTTCTTATTTATAAGTTTTTCTTTTAAAGAGTTGGGGAATTTATCAATATTATTTGGTAACGTATCTATCCACTTTTCAATATCATTTGAATTATCAAAATAGTTACTATTGTTTAAAAAGGCTAAATAAATATCAAACTTTTCTTTTGTTTTTAAATAATCTGGATGATTTAAAACTTTATTTTCAAGCCAATTTTCATCACTCGCTTTTTTAAAAGGGTTATCTGGTATTTCAGGAGCAACAGGAGATTTATTAGTATCTTTATTCTTATTATCACCATAATTAATACGATTGACAGGTTTGCCATGATAAGTCCATTTAGATACTTTTAGGGGGTCATCACATTGTAATTCACCCTTATCATCAACACTACATCTCAGAGTTTCCACAAGAGATTTTACATTTTTTTTTTGTGTTATATTTTTTTTAATAGGTTTTCTAAGTTTAGGTATTCTGGATGGATTGGGAGGATCATCTTCCTTATATCCGGTGTTTGGTGTAGAGTTTTTGAAAATTGGATAGTATTTTGGCACGTCTTCGCCATGTGTTAAAACACCGATAGGTTTAGATTCAGCTCCTCGGCGTTTACTTGAGAATCGAGTTTCCCATATTTTATTACAGTTACCGCATCTAAAGAGTGGTTTATGCTTATCAACTGTTTTTGGAAAAGATATCTCTGCTCTGCAATTGGGACATCTAAATGATTTTTCTCCATCTTCTGTTTTTTTAGATTCTGGTTGTGGTTGTTCGCCTTCATCACATTTTTTAGATACAACAAGACATTTCATACCTTTAGCTTCATCAGACTCTCTTAATTGTTTTATATAAGCATCAATCTTCTCTAAAACTTGGGCTGCTTTATCATGCAATTCTTTTGCTTCTTGTTGTGGTGATTTATTTTTTGATTCACCACCCGTCTCACCATCAAAAGCTCTTTGTATTTCTTGAATTGCTATTTCTTTAACCTTATTAAGTGTTTGTATAGTTTTTTTTGGGGTGTCAGTAGGGAGATTATATTTGCCATTTTGGATTTCCTGATATATACTGTTTGTTGGGGGGATTTCACTCATTAATATATATTGTGTATAAATTAAATATATTTAATCAAACAAAATTTATATGGATGATTTTGATTTGAATATTGATAATTATGATTTAGAAGATATATTAAATTTATTTCATTTAGATTATAAATTTGAAAAAGAAAAGATGAAAAAAGCAAAATTAATGGCATTAAAAACTCATCCGGATAAGAGCGGTTTGTCAAAGGAAGTATTTTTATTTTTTATGAAGGCTTATAAAATGTTAGAAGCAATATATGAATATAGACATAAAAAGGAACAATGTGCTAAAAAACAAGAATATACAACAGAAGTAAATAATGAAAATAAAGAATTATTAAAAAAGTTGGATGGGAAAAGTGCAAAGGATTTTAATAAATGGTTTAACGAAATGTTTGAAAAGGTAAGAGTAAATGACGAGGATTTAGATTCGGGATATGGTAAATGGTTTAAATCAAATGAAGATATGGATGATGAAGAAATAAAAAGTATGGCAGCAATGGGACAAGCATTTGAGAAAAGGAAAGAGAAAAGTAGAGAATTAATATTACATAAGGAAATAACAGATGTAGGAGGAAGAGGTGGATATGATTTAACGAGAGGGAAACCGGAACAATATAGTTGTGATATGTTTAGTAATTTACCTTATCAAGATTTAAAAACTGCTCATACAGAAACAGTTGTTCCAGTAACAGTAAAAGATTTTTTGGCGAAACCTAAATTTGAAAGTGTGGAAAGTTATGTAAGATATAGAGAGCAACATCGACCAGATATGATTTCTTTAGAACAATCAAGACAAATGATGAGAGATAGAAATATAAAAAATGATAGACAAAATACTGAAAGAGCATTTAGACTAATAAAGAGAGATGAGGAAATATCACAATCAAATAAAAAATGGTGGTCACATTTAAAACAATTAAAAAATTAATAAATTATATAATATATATATAATGGATATTGTAAAATATGTTTTAGCATTTATAGCAGTTACAACAGTAGGTATGTTGTATGATAGATACAGTAAAAAATTTTATGCTGACGACGAATTAGATAAATATCATTTAGTAAAAAAATATTTATTAAATGAGGGGGATTCTTTATTGGGAAAACCTTTTATATGGATACATACAGAACATAAAATAAATGCACGTAATTGGGAAAGTTTTAAATCAAGAAATACATTAGATTTAAACCAACCTTATAAAAATTTATGTGTAAAATCAATAATGAAATATTGTGGAGATAGTTTTAAGATATGTTTGATTGATGATAGTTCATTTGGGAAAATAATACCAGATTGGACAATACAAATGGATGGATTAAGTGACCCAATAAAAAAACGAGTGAGAACATTAGCATTATCAAGATTGCTTCATACTTATGGAGGTCTTCTAATACCTAATTCAACAATAGTTGTAAGAGATTTACGAGGATTATATGATGAGTTATTAAATGATAAAGATATGTTTTGTGGAGAATTAATAAATAGAAGCAATACAAATATGTATAGTCGTTTTTTCCCAAGTCATAAGATAATGGGAAGTGTAAAGAATAGTTTGGGTATGAAAGAATTAATTGATTATTTAGGACGGTTAATTTCTAGAGATAATACTGATGAATCTACATTTGAAGCAAACATAAATAGATTTTTATATAAATTAACCCAGGATGGAAAAAGTGGTTTGATAGATGGTAAAGAATTGGGAGTAAAATCAAAATCAAATGAAGTAATATTGATAGATGATTGGTTAGGTGAAAAAGGTGTAAATGTGTGTAATAATAGTTTAAATTGTATAATATTACCGGATAAGGATATATTAAATAGAACAAAATATCAATGGTTTGCTCGTATGAATGAGAGTCAAATACTACAAGCAAATAATCAGGCGAGCAAATATTTTGTTATAAGTCTTGGTAAATAAAATACTTAATTTCATATTTTGATTTGGAATATTTGATATCAGATGTAAATGGTATATGATAATATTTACAAATTTGTCTTATAATAGTGACAAAATTTTTATATGTTTTGTCTCTTTCTAAATAATGATATTTGGATGGAAAATAATAATTTTTTAATTCATCACAAAAATCATTTTCTTTTTTTTCGAGTTTGATTCTTTTAAAAGCTTCTTTGGAAAAAATATACTGGTTGTTATTTGATTCACAAAATAATGACAAGAAATTAAAAAATAATGTTTTAGGATAGTCTTTTTTAAAAATTTGACTCATATATTTATTAAGGTTATTAAATTTTAAAAAAATTAAATTAACTTAACAAGTTCATTTGTAAAAAAGGCTAATTCAACCTCATTTTCATGTATGGTGTGGAAAAAAGCAATATATTTTAATATTAATTTTATAATTTTATATTTAATATTTTCATCAATCATATCTGTAATCTTAATGAATGTAAAATAAGAATCTAATATGTCCATAACAGAATAACCTTTTTTATAAATTTTATAAATAATTTTTATAGCTTCTGTAATATTTTTATTATTATACCATTCTACAGTATAATTTTCAAATTCGTAAAAACTAATATTAGTGCATATTTCTCTAACTTTTTCCTTAGTTATAGGTATATTTAGTAATTTAAATTTTTCCATATAATTAATTAATAATCTAACAGAATTATTGCATATATTTAATATAAAATCTTCTGCATTATTTTTAATATTTATATTTTCATTAATTTTAATTTTATCATAAATTTTTTTCAAAAAATTTTTTTGTATTGGTTTAATTTTAATTAGAGTGCAACGAGATTGTAAACTATCAATAACTTTTTGAGTATTAGAACATGATGATAGAAAATGTACATTGTGACTATATTTATCGATACAATTTCTAAATACTTGTTGGCTTTGATCATTAATAATATCTATATCATCTAAAATAATAAATTTTTTCTTACCAAATATGGATGAAGGTGTTTGGCAGAATGTTTTAACTTCATTTCTATAATATTGTATTCCCTGTTCTTTTAGATTATTGATATATAAAACATTATTAATAGGTATATCTTTTATTTGATAATATTCTCTAATTGTGGCATATAATAATGAAGTTTTTCCAGAACCAGAATTACCAATAAGTAAAATATTCAAATTATTCATATTTATAAGAGTTTTCAGTAATTGAATATATTCTTCATCAATTGTAAAATCATTAAAAAAAGTAGGTTGATATTTTTTTAAAAATTGTATATTCATAATAAATTAAGTAATAAAGTATTTAAGTTTATATTTATATATTTTACATATGGATTATTATAAAGTTTTAGGTGTAGATGAAAATGCAAGTGAGGAACAGATAAAAAAAGCTTTTAGAAGGATGTCTTTAAAGCATCACCCTGATAGAGGTGGAGATGCAGAACAATTTAAAAAAATAAACGAAGCGTATCAAATATTAGGTGATAATGAAAAAAGGCGGGAATACATGTTGAGAGGTAAAAATCCATTTGTGAATATGAACAGAATGAATGGTATGAATGGTATGAATCAAATGGATATAGATCCTATATTGAAAATGTTTTTTGGAGGAATGCCTGGAATGCCAGGAATGTCAGGAATGCCTGGAATGCCGGGAATGCATGGAATGCCAAATGTTCATATATTTAGGAATGGTAGACCAATAAATGTAAATACTATTCAAAAGCCAGCACCGATAATAAAAACGGCAATTATAACATTATCTCAATCTTTTTCAGGATTGACATATCCCTTATTGATAGAAAGATGGATTTTAATAAATAATGAAAAAAGATTAGAAAAAGAAAAAATTTACATAAATATTAAACAAGGAGTTGATTCAGGTGAAATAATAATAGTAAAAGATAAGGGTAATATTATAAACAATCAATTAAAGGGTGATATAAAAATTCATATAAAAGTTGAAAATAGGAGTATGTTTAAAAGAGATGGTTTAAATTTAAAAATAAAAAAAACTATATCATTAAAGGAATCTTTAACTGGATTTACATTTGAGATTAAACATATAAATGGAAAAAAATATACAATAAATAATGATAGTGGTAATATAATTCCAGTAAATTATAGAAAAGAAATAGACGGGTTAGGAATAACAAGAGATGGAAAAATAGGAAAATTAATTATAGAATTTTTAATAGAGTTTCCAGAAAAATTAACATCTGAGCAAATCGAAAAAATTAAAGAAATATTATAATTAAATTATTACATTTTAATAATAATTTAATTAGGCTCCAGATATTCTTTTAGTAGGAATATCAGAAGATACAACATAAATGGAATTTTCAGTAATAATAATATACTCAGTTTCTACCTTGTAAATTTTAGATACAGGACTGGTGTATTCCTCCTCGCTTTTAACAAGTAATTTTTCACCACCTTCTCTTACACCAATTAAAACTTCTTTATCACATGAAGCAGTCCAATAATCAAACATAATAGGTTTATCTTCGACAATTCCTAATTTAGCACAGTGTTGTAATGTAGTCCCACTTGGGAGTCTATAATTTGCAGAGTTTTCTTGAGTTTCCTCGGTCATTATATATTAAAAATATTCTTTTAACCTTTAAATAGTTATTTATTTAAAAAAATAATATATTTAGAATAATAAATGAGTAATTCAGAGAAATTTTCATTACATAATATTAATAATTACAATTCAAAATTGAATTCATTAGATAATGAAATAACAAATGAATTTTGTAAAATAATAAACGAATATTTATATCATATTAATGATAATATTTTGATTCAAAATATGAAATATTATATTTTTATTATAATTAGAGGATTGAATATGTTAAAACATATTTTCAATGTTATTCTATTATACACTAAAAATTTAAAGGTAACAGTTCATCATTGTAAAAAAGCTTATTTATTTTATGTTGAATTCATAGGTCAAATAGGAAATGATAATCATTCTTATTTACAATTAAATTCAAAAGATGCAATGTTATTTGTTTATAAAAAAACAATATTTGAAATTAATAATGAGTATAGAAAACAATATCAGTTAAATAATCATATAGAAAAAAAATTATTTGAATATATAAATAAATTTTCAACGGTTTATATAGAAATTTTAGAATTTGTATTAGACAATGATAATATGAATTTAGAATCAAAAATGAGTTATGTTATGTACATTCAAAAAATGTCAAATAAAATAATTAATAAAATTACACTTTCAAATAAAAATTTATTATCGAAGATTGAAAGTTGTGATAAATATATTTATTATAAAAATTTATTAGAAACAAAAAATATTAAAATAGATGAATGTTTATTTTTTAATTTAAGCAACTTTTTTATAAAAAAAATACAAAATAAGACAATAAGTCAAAAACAAATATATGATAAATTATATAATAATTCGTGTGATACTAATCTAAAACAAATGTCTCCTTTAAAATTCACAAATTGGTTATTTAATGGTAAATAATACCGTTTTCTTTCTTATTTTTTTAACAGCAATTTTTTTTGTGGTTGTATTATTTTTTAAACATATTTCAAGATATTCTTCTTTTAAAATATTCTTTAAAAATGCGTATATTTTATATAATATATTTTTATTGCAATTTCCTACAATTAGAACGCTTCCTGTTCGAAATATCATAAAAGATATTTGTGTCCAACCTTCATCATAATCATTATTTTTTACACCATTTTGTATTTCTTTTTTTGGATGATAATAAAATTTGCTTTGTATGCCAGGATATGAACAAGGGTCATATGCCGCACTAATACCATATTTATGTTTAAGAAGTTTATATAATTTAAATCTATCAATATAAAATCCACAAGTAAAATTAGAATTTATTAATACTGTAGATATATTTTCTTTATTATAATCTAAATCTGGTGTAGTTAATGGTCTTAATATAGATACTAATTTATCTAAAGTAATATCTAATAAATCATCATATTGAATTCCTGGAATTTCTAATTTTCCCGTATTGAAAATTTTTATATGAACTTCTTTATACACATTTTTGTATAATATTCTTAAAATAACTGCAAAACAATTATAAAACGCCCCTTTTTTCTTTTTTCTATAGGAAATTAAATCTTTTTTACTCAATCCAATATCTATTTTTCTTATATCTTTAAATTTTACTTTTCGTGCGTTTGGATTATTAACTTTTGATAAAACGGTTACTTCTATGTTTGTTGAATTTGTTATTTTTGTTTCCAATTCTTCTACTTCTTTATTATTATTACAATTTATTTTAATGCATTTTTTAATAATTCCATTTTTTGGATTAAAATAATCAATTACTGGTAATTCCCAAAAAGTTTTATATAAATCGATTTCATTATTTAAATAGGCTATTTTAGTTTGAGTAGAGATATAAATATCGCTACATTTAGGAATATTACTAATTTGATTTAGTATAACTTTTTTTTGAGGTATATTATCTATAAGACTATTATTATTGGTTGCATTTTGAAAATTCATCCATTCATCATCTAAACTCATTTATAATACATTTCTTTATATTAGTTTTAAATCAATTTTATTTTCTATATGTCTATATAAATGGAAAGTTCATCAATTACTTACACGAAGTCTGAAAGAGTCAAAAAAAATAGTAATGACATTTTAGAGAATATTTTCGACGAATATTCTCTAAAAAGAAATAGATTTAATCCAAAAAAACCATCTCCTAATATGTTTAACAAAAAATTACAACACAGAATGAAAGTATATTACAATTCCTTATATACTACATCTAATTCTTCCAATAAATATTGAATTAAATAACCCTCTTTTACATTATTATTATGAACTATATACTGTAAAGAAGTCAAAAATTTTTCATTTATTATATCGGATTTATTTGTTATTAAATAACCAACAAATCGTATTAAAAATTGTTTTCTTTGAATATTATATTTTTTACATAAATTTTCTATTAATTCTTTTTTTTTCTTTTTTTTATTTTTTAATGATTTAATTAGTTTATCCAAAACTTTGTTTGTTAATATATTTTTTATTACGCCGATATTATTGTGATTTGATTGTAGATAATTTATCATACTTCTTATATCAGATTTAAATCTTAATTGTATTCCTTTTATTTGAGACGGTTCAATATTTAATTTCTCTTTTTTTACTATTTTATCTAAAAATTTATATGTATCTTTTTTAGGTAGTTGGCAAAAACGCAATCTTATAAATTCATTTTGTAGTGCTGTATCAATCCTACTTATATAATTACATATTAAACAAAAACGAATATTTTTACTATATTGTTGAATTAAATATCTTAATGCTTGTTGCGCATTTTTTGTCATATAATCAACTTCATCCAATATTACAAATTTTATACCGTTTCCAAATAATGTTTTTGTATTTACAAACTGATTAATTTGATTTCTTATTACATCTATACCTCTATCATCACTTGCGTTTAAATGTATCTTTAATCCCTTTCTCTTTTGATTGTAAAACTGTTGATATTTATCAATTAAATTAATTATTGTGGTTGTTTTACCTGTACCAGGTGGTCCATAAAATAATAAATTGGGAAAATTATTTTGAGATACAATATTTTCAAGTAATGTTCTATTTAGCGGTTCTAATACAATATCATCAAAATTTGTTGGTCTATACTTTTCAACCCATGGACGCGTATCTGTTTTTTCTGTCATAATAATAATATATTTTAAATACTTTTTAATCTATTTAAAATATATATTAATAAATGTCTTGGGGAAGTTTTTTAGATAATGTAAATAGGGATGATAATATATGTGTTTTTACAATAGGTAGAATGCATCCTTTTCATAAAGGACATAAAGAATTAGTCTGTGATGTTATGCGTAAAACAAAACAAATAACTGATAAGGGTGTTAAAGCAACTGCTTATGTTTATTTATCAGCTACAAATGAAGAAAGTGGTTGGATTACAGACGATAATATTACCAAAACAATAAATAAAGGAAAAACTGACAGAGAGAAGAGATTATTAACAAGACAAATAAATAAAAGAAAGAAAATAATAGGACAATCCGAACCCTTGCCCACAAGTTATAGATTTGCTTTTTTACATAAAATGTTAAGAAAAAATTCTTGTGGGGAAAAATTTCCTAATCCAATTGTTCTATATGATCAAAGTATAACATCATTAGGAAGAGAATTAAGAAAATTCTCTATTGGAAGGCAACTTACAAGAGGAAGTAGAGAAAGGCTCTCTGTTCCCGGCACTGCTATGGTTCGCGATAGTTACGGGAACTTACCTTCACTGAAATGTCTTAATTATTTACACAAACAACGTCATAATAAAGTAATTTTATTAGTAGGTAGTGATAGAGTTGAAGCATTCAAAAAATATAATATGGAGAAAATGATTGAATTATTCGGTGACGGAAATGCCTTTATATTACAGTCAGGAGGTGAACGAGGAGATTCTGGTGAAGGTGATAAAGCATTAGATGAATTAGAGGTTTTATTTGCGAATATGTCTCTTGATGATGATAATTCTGGTGAGAGTAAAGTTCCAGTAAGAGAAGATTATTCCGGATCGTTATCCAGAAAAAAAGCATTAGGAAAAAAAGATGATATTAAACAATTTTTACATATGATAGATTATGCTCCTAATGATGATATAGGTGATATAGAAAAGTTAATAGTAAAAATAAGAGATGTTAATGGTATTAAAGATACAAAATTACAAAAATATATTAGAGGAGCAGTAAGAGAAATTGATGATGATGATTTAGTTAGGTCTGCAAAGCCGTTTGTAGATGGCGCAATACGAAGAAAGGAATTAAAACAACAACGCGGATTTGGTAGAACCAGGAAAAGAAAGAGAAAACGAAAAAAACGCTGCTCTAAAAAACGTTTGAAAAAGAATATGATATGTCATAGAGGAACTAAAAAAAAACTCAGAAAACTTTGTAAATTAACAAAAAAATTAAAAATAAGACTAACAAGATGTAGTAAAAAAAGATTAAAAAAATGGAAAGTTAAAAAAAGTCGTAAAAAAATGTAGTTGCTCAATAATTACTTTATATAAATTATATAAAACAATTATTAATTAATTATTTAAATGATATGTTCTGTTCCAGATTATTTACCATTAAGTTTTTCTTCTTTTATTAGTCATTTCTTAAATTTATTTACTTTTAAAAGTTATAATATTGAAATTAAAAAAGATAATCACAAAACAATATTAGGTTATTCTTGCAGGTCCTTATTTTATATATTTATGGATTTTATGTCAAAAAAAAATGATAATTTGACTATTATAACAACACCTATCCATCATACATCATGGAGAAATATAATTGAAAAATTTGTAAAACCAGAAAATATTCATATTATTAAAATGAACAAAAATTATAATAAAATAGAAAATCTTCCTTCTGTTGATAGATGTGACGTAGTTATTATTACTCATTTATTTGGTCAAGATTTAATATTAAAAGACTTTACTGATTTTAAAAAAAAACATAATTGTTTATTTGTTGAGGATAGAGTGCAAGGAGGTAAAATATATAAAAAAAGTGATTCGATATTTGATATTTCATTTTATTCATGCGGTATGGATAAACGACCAGTTGCATTAGGAGGAGGATTTGTAAATATTAAAAAAGATTTAAAAAATTGTAATGAGTTAAATATTTTTTTCAAGAATACTATAAATTCATATCCTAAGGAATCGAGATTTGATAGATTTTTGTTTTTGTTTAAAAAAATTCCAACATATTTTTTATACAATAGTAAATTATTTATTTATTTATTTATAAAAATATTAAATATTTTTAATTTTGATTTAATAGGATTTGCCAAATATTATAGAAAGAAAAATCCTGGTTTTGAACATAATACATTTTTAAAAAATCCATCTGAACCATTATTAAAGTCAATTCATCAAGAAATAAATAATAGTGACTATATAGAAAATTTATATTCACAAAAATTTAGTAAATTTAAATCATTAAAAAATATGAAAAAATATATTAAGTGGTATAATAATAATAATTTATTAACACCTTATAATACATTTTATATTGACAAATCTAATTTAACAAATTTCAAAAATTATATGAAAAAACATAATATATGTATTGTTGATAATCCTACTTATAAAATATTTAATCACTTTTATGAAGGAAAAATACAAGATAAACATTTCAATGATAGTTTGATTTATATGCCATCGCTTGCAAATATGAGTGATGATGAAATGAAATATTTGATAAAAATTTTAAATAATTATGAGAATTCAATCAGCCATAATAATTTCTAAATCTTCGGTAATTGTATCAACTCTTATACCATTTGCAATTGGTATTCTGTTAAAAATTTCGTCTTGATTTAAAGTTATATCCGGGAAAACAGGAGATGTAACCCGACGAATATAACGTTGGTCTCTAATGCACGCACAACACTGATAATATATTGTTATTGAAAAAACACCACAAGCTACTGCTATCATAATCCAAGATAAATCGGCCATATATTTATTAAAATCTTATTTTTAATATTATATTAAAAATTGATATAATATTATATTAAATTAAAAACATTTAACAAATGGCTGTTAATAATATAAATATGGGGTATTTAAAAATTATTTTAGGTTCTATGTTTGCTGGTAAAACAACAGAATTAGTCAAGGAATATAAACGTCATAAATCTTGCGGATTCGAATGCTTGTTTATAAATCATAAAATAGATAATAGATATGTTGAGGAAGAAAATAAAACTTCTACACATGATAGAGTTATCGTCGATAGTATTAATGTAGATGATAATTTATTTGATTTCTTTGAAAAACAAAGTTTTCTTGATAGATATAAGGTTATTTTGATTAATGAAGGACAATTTTTTAAAGATTTATATAAATTTGTAGATTATATTGTTAATTCTCTCCATAAAAAAGTTTATGTTTGTGGTTTAGATGGAGATTATAAAAGAAAAAAAATAGGTTCTATATTAGATATAATTCCATTATGCGATGATGTAGTAAAACTCAAAGCTATTTGTAGTAATTGTAAAAATAATGATGGTATATTTACATATAGACTAACTAAAGAAAAAGAGCAAATTGTAGTTGGTGTTGAAAATTATTCTGTTCTTTGTAGAAAATGTTACAATAATATGAAACAGATATTTCCGGTTAATTAAACGCACAAAATATATTTTAAAAGTATTTAAATTAATAGCGTTATTTTTTGATATAAAATGACTGAACAAAAAAAAGTTCCTAAAAAAAGAGGCAGAAAACCTAAAAAAAAAAATTTAAATGAACCCAAACCACCTCCTAAAAAAAGAGGTAGGAAACCTAAAGGTGGGAAAATTATTAAAAAAAATCAAAAAATACAAAAAAATGAAATTATACACAAACCTAATATAATATTACATTTAAAGTGTAATTCTAAAGAGTTAGATACATTACAAGATTTTAATACAGCATATAATCCTGCTGTTTCTAATCCAGAATCTTATAATATATATCAAAATAATAAATTAGGAGAATTACAGTATAAAGAAATTAAACAAAATACCACATTGACAAAAACTAATAATATTGTTCTAAATGATAAACATTTAACCTCACATAGTAATATAAATACTGATAGGAATGAGGAAAATATAAACATAAAAGAATTATGGAGTAAATTAAATATTCTTAAACGAAATTTACGAACAAACAATGTTTCTGATAAAAGGTCAGCCTGCTTTTGGTGCACATATGAATTTGATAATCCTGCAGTTCATATTCCAAAACAGTATAATGGTGATGTATTAGAAGTATATGGTTGTTTTTGTAGTCCTGAATGTGCTTGTTCATATTTAAAAAATGAACAATTAGATGATTCTACAAAATGGGAAAGATATGCTTTATTAAATAATGTTTATGGAAAAATTTATGAATATTCAAAAAATGTAAAACCGGCTCCAGACCCACATTATACATTAGACAAATATTACGGTAATTTGACCATTCAAGAATATAGAAAATTATTAAGAAAAGAAAGAATTTTTATGGTTGTTGATAAACCTATGACGAAAATACTACCAGAATTATATGAAGAAAACAATGAAATACCAAATGTGTACAACAATATATTAGATACCAAACAACCTAATAATACTAAGTTTAGGTTAAAAAGAAATCAACATAAACAAACTAAAGCAAATGCTTTAACTAATACTTTTAATTTATAATGAAAATAGTATTTTACATTATAAATTTATAACCGTATTTACCGGTTTATTTGTTATCATTTTACTATATTTACCATTCTTAAGCAGTTCTCCCGGGCATAATGGATTTGGACAATTGTAATCACATGTTAAAACTCCCGGAGGATTATATTTACATGTAGGATATTGTTTTTTTACTTCTAAAAATTTTTCATAAACATTTTTTAAATATTCTGTTTTTTTTTCTTCTTCTTCTTTTCTTCTTAAATAACCTGCATTTGCTGTATCCATAAAATTTCTTATTTCGTACATCATTTTTTCATTTGTGCTTTTCTTGTTATCCTCTTTCTTTTTATTAAAATCAGGATTCAAATACTCTTTAATAACATTCATATAATTCCCTTCCCATTTATCTAACTTTTCTTTACACTCTTCTTCTGTGTAATTTGTTTGTGACTTTATTAAAGCTATAGCACCCTCATATCTCTTAGTAGTATTCATATAAATAAAAAATATAATATAAAAAACAATATTAAACGATATTCAATAATTATAATTACATGGAATATTATAGTATGAATAAGACCCATAAACAGGAATTATCTACGATGTTAAAAGAAATTAACAGCGTTATAAATAATCATTTAACTAATATTTTAACTCCAGTTTTAGAAGAAACAAATAGTATTAATAATATATTACTAAATGTGCCTATGATTGCTAAAATGAGAGATGATTTTAATATATTAAATCAAAAATTAGTTGAAACTAATTCTTTAAATAAAGAATTGCAAAACGAAATTAATTCTCTAAAAGATGATTTAAAAACTGCATATGATAAAATTCAAAATATCAGATTAGAAGTTAAAGAATTACCAAATAACACCGATAAAGAAACATTAAATATTCCTTACAACTCATTTGTATCTAATAATAAAATAATGGAAAATAATCCTGTTCGTTTGGCAGACGATACAAACTTAAATTATTTTTCAAATCTAATTTCAGATGATGATGATGATGATGCCAAAATTATACATATTGACAATTTACATCTTTCTTCAGAAGAACTACGAGATTGTCATGGGGAAGATGAAGGTCTTAAAAAAGCAGTAGCAAAAACAGTATTAAAGGCACAACAAGCAGGAAATTATGCGACAATTGATACTGCCAGTGAAGAAGACGAAGGTGATGAAGAGGATGAGGAAGATGAAGTGGATGAGGAGGAGGAAGATGAAGTGGATGAGGAGGAAGTGGATGAAGAGGATGAAGAGGATGAAGAGGATGAAGAGGATGAAGAGGATGAAGAGGAGGTGGATGAGGAGGAGGAAGATGAAGAGGATGAGGAGGAAGTAGAGGAGGATGAAGTTGATGAGGAGGAAGTAGACGATGATGAGGAGGAAGTGGATGAGGAAGAGGAAGATGATGAGGTAGAAGATGAAGTGGATGAGGAAGAGGATGAAGAGGATGAAGAGGAGGAAGATGAAGAGGAGGAAGTGGATGATGAGGAAGTGGATGAGGAAGAGGAAGATGATGAGGTAGAAGAGGAAGTGGATGAGGAGGAGGAAGTGGATGAGGAAGAGACAGCGGATGAGGAAGACGATGAGGAAGATGATGAGGTAGAAGATGTAACTATAAACGGTGTTAATTATTTGGCAACAAATACAAAAAATGGAACCATTTATAAATTAGATAGTGAAGGAGAAGTTATGTATGATGATGATAACGAACCAGTTGAGGCAGGGCAATACAAAAACGGAATTCCAAAACTATTCAATTAAATTTAATCTGTCAATATTATAATAATGGCATTTGAACTTTTATGTCCTCCAGCTTTAATTTATTTAATATTTTCTTTAACTCAAATTGTAATAGATACTATAAATGGCTTGTATAATACAGCAGTTATTAAGGTATGGGTATCGTTTATATTTACAATTTTATTAAATTACTTATGTAACTTAGGTTTAGGAATAATATCATGGGTAATAGTATTTATTCCTTTTATTTTAATGACGATTATAGTATCAATATTATTATTAATGTTTGGTTTAGATCCAACAACTGGTAAAATAAAAATACAAGATATGAATGATAACAATAAAACAGAGGATAAAAAGACAACAAATTTAGGGGTTGATTTAAGAGACCAGAGTAAAAAAGCAAAAGAAATATTAGCTAATTCGTTATTATCTTATTCAGAAGAAGAGCAACAAGTGGATATGACAACAAATTATGCAAATAGTAAAAGTTATTTAGATATAAATATGTATAAATTAGTGGTTTATGAATTATCAAATGTTTTATCAAATATAGGGGAACAAGAAATATCTGTTTATTTTAAAACAACTGCATTGAAATGTGCGCATGAATCCTCTGATTTATCAGAGGAAGAAGAAAAGAAAAAATTAGTAAATTGTTATCAAAAAATATATGAAAAAATAAATGAATTGCCTGATGAAAGAAAGGAACGTATAAAAAATACAATGGATACATTTATCCAAAATATTCAAAAATAATAAATAATTAAAGCATTTAAAAATTATATATTATTTACTTAGTAATATATAATGTGGACAACACTTTATTACATATTTGGTGCAAGTGCAGTAAGTACAATAAGTTTTAGTTTATTGTATTATTTAGATAGACCGAGAGCTCAACAGCTGACTCAAGAATTAAGTTGGAATACCGTAAAGCTTTATCATAAAATAAATTTAGAATGTTCAAAAATAAAAAAATTATACTGTCCTGATAATATTAAAGAATCAAAAAGCGATGATGAAAAAGAAGAATCTTATTTAGATGATGATGATTTTGAAATAGAAGGAGATTTAGAATTTATAGGTTATACTTTGGGTAATACACACATAACAAAATATGCAAGTTTTAATATAGAAAATAACAATTACATAAATGATACAGATTTTGATTTAATGTTTTTGAAGAAGAATGATACCAAATTATATAAAAGAATAAAAAATAAAGATGATATAAGTAGTAATACAGATATATCTAAGGTAGAAAAACCGTTTATTCAAGTGGAGTTATCTCTTGAAAATATGGATGAAAATATAACAATTCACAAAAATTTGGAATGTTTTTATGTAAATGATAATGATATATTAGACAAAACATTTTTAAGGTGGTATGCCAAAACATTTTATGATGTAACTGTAAATGAAAATTATAAATTAAATATAATTGATTCGGATATAAATATGTTTAATATCAATGAAGAGGAATATTTACAAATAAAAATGAGAGATAAAAGTAATTATGAAATTATAAAGGTTGTTTAATTTTATATATATTTATGAAACAAATATAAATAAAATTGATTATAATTAATACATAATGGACGCATCCCAAATAATGGAATCTCCATCCGCGGTTGAATCACACTTATTGCATGATAAATGGGTTTTATGGGCTCATTTACCACACGATACAGATTGGTCTCTAACAAGTTATATAAAAATAATGCAAATATCTACAGTAGAAGATATTATATCTTTAATTAATAGTGTTCCCGCCTTAATGGTAAAAAATTGTATGCTTTTCCTAATGAGAAAAGATATAAATCCAACTTGGGAAGATCCAAAAAATAATGAAGGTGGGTGTTTTTCATTTAAAGTGTCAAATAAAAATGTTCCAAATGTTTGGAAATCTTTATCGTATTTATTAACTGGCGAAACTTTGTCAAATGATTCAAAATTTCAAGAAAGCGTAACAGGAATCACAATATCTCCAAAAAAATCGTTTTGTATTTTAAAAATTTGGTTAAGTGGTTTAAATTATCAAAATCCAAAATTAATAGAAAAAATAACTGGTTTAGATTTTAGAGGATGTTTGTTTAAGAAACATAAACCAAGTTATTAATTATAACATATATATATATATAATGAATAAAATGAAAGTCTATGCTGAAGGGGTAGCAAGAGCTTGGCCAGTAATAATTATAATAGTACCTTTTTTATCTTATTTTTTAACAAATGATATTGATTTGTTATTATTATCAGCAATGATAACATTAGTTGATAAATTTATCACGCCATTTTTAAAAAATTATATTTTTAAAAACTTAATGGGTACAAAAAATTATCCGATTTTAGGTATAGGTAAAAGACCAAAGGGTGCAAAAGATACAGGTTGTTTTTTAACAAAAAAGAATGAAATATCAAATACATATGGTATGCCATCTGGTCATGCTACGTCGGCGTGGTTTTTTTCAATTTATACTATTAATGTAATTCTTAATTCTTCAATGAATCAAATAACAAAAATATTAGGAGCATTTCTTTTTATTGGTTTAGGAATAGGAATAATGTATAGTAGAGTTAAATTTAGATGTCATACAATTCAACAAGTTATTTTAGGTGGAATATTTGGTAGTATTTTTGGAAAACTTTACTATGATAATAAAAATACAATCAAAAATTTTTTAAATATTTAATATATATATATGAAAGGAGGTCATCATTTATATAAAAGACTTGGGGTGAGTCGTAATGCAACAACGGGCGAAATCAAAAAGGCTTATAAAAAAATTAAAAAGAATAAAAAGAAGATTCCAAAAAGAATAAAGGAAGCGTACAGAATTTTATCTAATAGAAAAACACGTAAGAAATATTTGGATAGTTACAAACATAAAAAAACAAAAAAACGCCGAAAAAGAAATCAACGAGGTTGTAGTAGAAAAAAAAAATGTTAAAGTAAATATAAAGTATAATTTATAATTTATATTTAATTAGCAGGTAATGGTGCGAGACATAATTTAATTTCACCGAGACTTGCAACAGAATATTTAACAACTAATGGTAGGTCATTCTCAAGGAACATCTCAATATTGTTGCACAAATTAGTGCATTTGATGAAATAAGAGAGATTTTTCAAACTAAATTCACCTTGAATAACTTCAGTATCATCAGTTTTTTTTACAAATTCAGTTACACCATCAGATTCGGTTCTATTAATTTGTGCAGTGGCAAAAGGTCCAACACAAGCAAATATTAATTCACTACCAATAGATTTAATTTCGAGTCTTTCTGAAATATTACTAAGGTCCCTGATAATTTTTTGAAAATCTGTAGCAGGTAAATTAATAACAGATGAAAATTTAACCGATGGCATATCCAATTCTTCTTCATCTGGTTCAATTAACTTTAATTTTTGAATTTTCATTTGTTTAATATCTCCATTTTCAAATTTTAATCCAAGATATTCAACAATTCCTTCACTATAATCTTTTTCTTCTATGTAAATAGTTAAAGTATCATCATTATCGATAGTATTGATTAGTTTAAATAAATGAAACATATTAACACCAATTATAATTTTTGGATATTTACAGTAAAAATGTTCAAATTTTAATGCATCTAAAAATAAATGAGCGAGAATTGTATGAGATTTATCCATATTAATAATTCTTATACCAGCGGGAACATGATTACCGTTTTGATCTGTATAATCTTGTGAAAAAACAATATTAGTTTCCAATAGAATATCCTTAAGTGCAGTCATCAATGTTCTAACAGGGGCAATTTGGACAGTTTTCATTTCTAAAACATATTTTGTAGAATGTGATGTCATATATATAATTTTAATTTTTAAATCTTTAAATACTTATGCGTTTAAAATAAGAAAATAGATTATATTATAATAAAAAAATAATGTTTAAATGTTGTATGTCAAATAAGGTAGTTAATACAACTGCTGAAATAAAGAAAAAAAAATCAAAAGAATTTACCAAATCAATAAAAAAAAATATAAAAAAAATGAGAAAAAGTAATTTTAATGAAAAAGATTATAATGATATAATTCTCGGATATGGTGCATCGTCTCAAACTTTTAAAATAAATATAAATTCTATTGATATAACATGTAAAAAAATAAAAAAAAGTGAGAAAAATTATATTCATAATGAAATAAAACTTTTAAAATTAATGAGTTATGAAATTCATTTTCCAGTATTTTATAATAAAATAGTGTCTGATAAGAACACTTATTTATTATATCGTTACATTGAAGGTATAGATTTATTTGAGATGATAAAAAAACCTCTTTTTTTATTTGATAAAAATACAATATCAAAAATAATATTTGAAATAGCGACTGGTTTAGATTATTTATTTTGTCATAATTATGTTCATTTAGATATTAAACCAGAAAATATAATTATCAAAAAAACAAAACCGATAAGAATAAAAATAATTGATTTAGCATTTTGTAAAAAAATAAATAATTCAAATAACAAATTAAAAAATTGTCTTGGTACAGCAGGATATTGTGCGCCTGAAATATTATTACACAAAAGATATTGTCACAATTCAGATATATGGTCTTTAGGAATAATCTTATTTTTATTATTTAAAAAATTTGATGCATTTGGAACAAAGTATAACAATTATATTGAAAATATAAAAAATTATAATAATTTTGATTTTATTAAAAAGTATTTTTCAATTAAAGATGAAAATGTATTAGATTTACTTTCCAATATGTTAGTAAAAAACCCCAATAATAGATATTCTATAAAGGATGTTTTAAATCATAAATATATATTGCAAGAAAACTAAACTTTCGTATATTTTATAAATAACTTAAAAATATATTTTTAGTTATGTATTAAATGGAAAGCATTTTATGCAAAGTTGGCGAATTATATGATTTATATAAATCATCTCCAGAAACATTAAAAAAAATGGATTTTTATGTAAATAAACAACTACCAGGATTATTAAAAAAATTCGATGACCAAGAAAAAAAAAATTTATTTTTACAAAAGGAAAGTGATAAATATATTAATGATTTTTTAACAAATCCTGAAAAACAATATTTTTATATTAAGAATACTGATATATTTATTTTTTACGATGGTGAAAATTATGTAACAATTAATGAAGATGATTTATGGATGAGAATATTAACTGATATAACATCAAAAGAAATACTTCTGGATTTTAAACAAAAAATAAAAGATACAATAATAAAAAAAATAAAGGAAAGAAATATTTTCCCTACAATACCTGAGTCTTATACAGTTCAACATATTATTAACTTTTTCACACCCGTATTGTTTGATACAAAGGAGGATGTGAAACACTTTATGGCATTGATTGGAGATAATATATTAAATAAAAAAATAAATTTACATTATTTTGTTCCTATAGAAAGTAAGGTTTTTTTTGATACAATTGGAAATATTTCTCAGTATTATTTTGGTAATAAAATAAATATATCATCAACAATAAGATATAGATATCGAGGAGAAGATTATGAAAAAAGTCGAATAATTTATTTTAAAAAAACCATAAGAAATAAATCATTTTGGTTACCTTTTATAAAGGAAAATTTATTTAATATTTTAGTTGTATGTACACATTATTCAACACGATATATTAATGCTGATAATTATGCAATACAAAGAAATAATCAATTCAAAAATAAAATTTTTTATTTAAAAAATAATACAAAAGGAAAATGTATAATGGATTTTTTCGATGTTATGATAAATAAGGGTAGTGATGATGATAAAATTAGTATGAATGATTTATTTTTTTTATGGAAAATATATTTAAAAAATAAAAATATTCCAAATACAATTTTGAAAAGTGAATTTGAAAAAATATCAAGACATGCTTTAATTTATAAATGTCAGCATAATAATAATATACAATTTATAGGAATTAAAAGTTCGTATCTCAATAAAGTAAAATTATTTAAGAAATTTTGGCAAAATAAAATAACACTTGATGAAAATGATGAAATAGAAATAAGCGAAATGCATACTCTTTTATTGAAATGGGTTGAGAATTTAGATAATTATGATACAAACTTTAGTGAAGAAAATTTAAAAGATATGATAGAATATTTTTGTAATGACATTAAAATAAATGATGATAAATTTATATTAGGTATAAAATGTAAAATGTGGTCAAAACAAGATGATATTTTAGAGTCTTTTAAAAATAAATTCAATAAAAATTTAACAACAAATATATTACTTTATGATTCATATGTATTATATTGTAAATATTCAAATAATAATAATAAACCACTAACAGTAAGCAAACAATATTTTTATAAATATGTAAGCAATGTAATACCACATGAATATATTAAGGATGGATATATATTATTATCATATTGGGAAAATTAATTATAAATTTCATTATATATGAATAACTTAGATGAAGTAATAATAAAAGAAATTATAGAATTTCTACCTAACGAAGATGTTTTTAAAATAGAAAAATTAAATAAATTTTATAATAATTTATTTGATACTAATTTTATTAACTTTATAAAATATAGACCGCATCCTTTAGTTTTTAACGTTTTTGATAATCTTTGTGAAAAATGTAATATTCAATATCTTTACTTTGTATGTCCTTCATTAAATTTTATGAGATGTATGCATAATTTTATATAATTATTTTTATAGAGAATAAAGATAAAGGTAATTTTCTCTCCAAAAAAAATTTAAGGGAACTATTTTCAATCTAAGAGAAAAAATAAATATAACATTTAGAAAATAATTATATAATATCTTATTTTGCGTTCAAATTTTTCTCTTGATTAAATATATAATGGTTAGAAGAACAAGAAAAAGCAAAAGAATGGTTGGAGGAAAAGGTGGATACAAAATGTTAGTAGGTTCAAGATCTCAGGTTATGAATGGAACCGCATACAAAACATCATATGGTGCAGTCAAACCTAAGGGCGATGCTCTTACCAAGAAACATTTAAAATACAACAAGCAGGGTCGTATTGTTTCAATAGCAAAAAGTTCAAAAAAGGGAAAACTTTTAGCCCAACTTAGAAGAGCAGGATATACAACAAAAAAAGGTAAGTTCGGAGCTGTTAAGATTGGTTCTAAGACACGTAAAAAGAGAGGAACAAGAAAGAGAAAAAGAAGAAAACGCTAATTAATTTAATATAGAATATTTTATCATTATATATTAAATGTCAATTATTCCAGAGGTAAGAGCAGTGAAACAATTAAAACAATATTATCAAATGATGGAAGATGCAAAGGCTTCTATGCAAAAAGGCGGAGGGAAAAGAAAAAAAGGAGGAACTCGTCATAAAAATCTTGGAAATAAAATTAATCAACTTCAAAAAAAAATTTATAATTTGGAACAAAGAATTGGAGATACAAGGTCAGGAAAGCATAAAAATCTTGGAATTAAAATTAATGAAATTGAAAAAAAAATTAAACATTTGAGGGAGAAGATTGCTGAGAATCATAGTTACATTGATGATTTTGCTTCTAATATAAATACTAATGAACAAACGATAGGACTAATTGAGAGTTGGATAAATTATAAATTGCATACAATAAATAATCCGGAAGAAAAGACAGCTTTACATAAATGGTCCCAACACCTCAATAATATGGATGATAGTATTCCAATGAACCGAACTATTATAAGAAATGCTGGTCTGTATGGGACGGCTGCCTCAGTCTCCACCCCCAGCTACGCCGCATCAGAACAGAGCCTCTATGAGGGTGGAAGAAGAAAAAGAAAATCGCGTAAGAAAAGACGTCGTAAAAAAACTAAAAGAAAGAGACGTAGAAATAAAAAAACTCGTAGAAAAAAAAGTAGAAAGTAATTATATGAATAGGATACGATTTAACCATAATGATAAATTATGGATAGCAAAGGAAGAAGTAAAAGATTTAGAAAGATTATTAAAAGAAGCGGAAGAAAGATTAAATCAAGAATATGATAAAATGGGTGGAAGAACATGGATGGAATGGGTATGGTATTTATTAGGATATACATATGATTAATATGAATAATTGTTCATATTAATTAAAATTGAAAACAATTTAAATAAAATAATGTTTATTATTGAATTGAGATGTCTACGAGTTCCGAAGAGCTTGCCCTTACTTATCAAGAAAAAACTGATATTGAACATATTTTAGATGCACCTGATACGTATATCGGTTCAATTGAATCGGACAATGTAAAAAATTGGTGTTTGGATGAGAATGATAATATGAAACACAAAGAATATGATTTTATTGGTGGATTGTATAAATGTTTTGATGAAGGTATTGTAAATTGTAGAGACCATGCGGTAAGATTAATGCAAAAAATTATTAATAAAGAAAAGAGAATTATTCCAGTAAGAAACATTGATATTAGTGTGGATAAAGAAACAGGTGTAATTACTATGATGAATGATGGTAATGGTGTGGATGTAGCAAAGCATCCTGATAATGATTTATGGATTCCAGAGATGATTTTCGGTCATTTAAGAACATCTACAAACTATAATAAAGATGAAAAAAAGATTGTAGGAGGAAAAAATGGATTTGGATTTAAATTAGTATTGATTTACTCAAAATGGGGTGAAATTGAGACAGTAGATCACATTCGTAAAAAGAAATATACTCAACGTTTTGAAAATAATTTGACAAATATTTTAGAACCTAAAATAAAAAATACTACAGTAAAACCATATACAAAAGTTACTTGGTTACCAGATTATGAAAGATTTGGAATTGAAAAATTAACAGACGACATGTTTAATCTTTTTAAGAAGAGAACATATGATATTGGTGTAGTAACCAATAGTTCAATTCGTGTGAGATTTAATAAAGAGCCAGTTCCTAATAAAACATTTGAACAATATATGGATGTTTATATTGGTCCCAAAACAGCAGTGGAAAGGGTATTTGAATCTTCAAATAAAAGATGGGAAATTGGAGCATGTCTAAGTCCGTTAGATGAATTTACCCAAGTATCTTATGTAAATGGTATTAATACAGCAAAAGGAGGGAAACACATAATTTACATTTTAAATCAAATTGTAAAGAAAATGACATTATATATTGAGAAAAAGAAAAAAGTAAAAGTAAAACCGGCAACAATCAAAGAACAATTAATGTTATTTGTAAATTGTGTAATTGAAAATCCAAGTTTTGATAGTCAAACAAAGGAATGTATGAATACTCCTCAATCAAAATTTGGTTCAAAATGTGAAATTAGTGATAAATTTATTGATAAATTGGCAAAAATGGGAGTAATGGATAATGCAATTGCTTCTAATGAAATTAAAGAGACTAAGGCAGCAAAAAAGTCGGATGGTCGAAAAACAAGAAATATTAGAGGTATTCCAAAGTATATGGGAGCCAACTGGGCTGGAGGAACAAAATCAGCACAATGTACTCTTATTTTATGTGAGGGTGATTCAGCAAAATCAGGTATTGTATCAGGATTAAGTAAAGAAGATAGGGATAAATTTGGTGTCTTTCCATTAAAAGGTAAATTAATGAATACGTTAGATGCAGCACAATATAAAATTAATGCAAATACTGAAATAGCAAATATTAAGAAAATTTTAGGATTGACAACAGGAAAAACATATACAAAAGAAGAAGCATTAAAGCAATTAAGATATGGTAAATTATTATTTATGACAGACCAGGATTTAGATGGTAGTCATATTAAAGGTTTATGTATTAATATGTTTCATTCACAATGGCATGACTTAGTAACATTGCCTGATTTCTTTGGATTTATGAATACACCAATTTTAAAAGCAACAAAGGGAAAAAGATCTAAATCATTTTATAGTGAATCCGCATATCAAAAATGGAAAAATGCGAATAATAATGCAAAAGGATGGAAAATTAAATATTATAAAGGTCTCGGTACAAGCACATCTAAGGAATTTAAAGAATATTTTCAAGAAAAGAAATTAGTAATGTTTAAATATAATGGAGACGAAAGTGATAATGCGATTGATAAAGTGTTTAATAAAAGTAGAGCAGATGATAGAAAAACTTGGTTAGCAAATTATGATAGAGATGCAACATTAAATCCTAATAGTAAAAAAGTATTATATGAAGAGTTTATTGATAGAGAAATGATGCACTTTTCAAAATATGATTGTGAAAGAAGTATTCCTAATTTAGTAGATGGTTTTAAAACAAGTTTGAGAAAAATTATATTTTCAGCTTTTAAGAAAAATTTAGTAAATGAGATTAAAGTTGCACAATTTGCAGGTTATGTTAGTGAGCATTCGTGTTATCATCATGGTGAAATGAGTTTGAACAAAGCAATTGTAGGATTAGCTCAAGAATATGTTGGTTCAAATAATATTAACACATTGCTTCCATTGGGTCAATTTGGAACAAGATTAGAAGGAGGCAAAGATTCTGCGAGTGAAAGATATATCTTTACAAAATTAAACAAACTAACACGATTTATATTTCCAAAAGAAGATGAAGATGTTTTAAATTATTTGGATGATGATGGTACAAAGGTAGAACCGGAATATTATGCTCCAATTATTCCTATGATTTTAGTAAATGGGGGAAAAGGTATTGGTACTGGTTTCAGTTATGAAGGACTGAGTTATAATGTAGTTTCGATTATTAAATATTGTAAAAATAAATTAAATAAAGGCAATAAACTTATAAAAATTAATCCATATTATGAAGGATTTAAGGGTGACATAATTAAATTAGATAAGGAAGGAAAAAAATATTTATTTAAAGGTAAATACGAAACAATAAGTTATGATACAATTAAAATTACTGAATTACCAATTGGTACATGGACAACAGCATATAAAGCATTTTTAGAAAAGTTGATGGAAGATAAAACAAGTAAAGGTAAGAAAAAAAAACCAGTAGTAAAATCTTACAATGACAGTTGCACTGATACAACTATCGAATTCACTGTTAGATTACATATGGGAGTATTACCTAATCTGATTTCTAAAAAAGTGGATAATAATATCGATATGATTGAAAAAACATTTGGATTAACTACAACAAAATCCACAACAAATATGTATTTATTTGATGAAAATCAAAAATTAAGAAAATATAATACTGTTTATGATATTATTGATAAATATTTTCCAGTTCGTTATAAAACATATGAATTAAGAAAAAAATATATGATTGAAACTTTAGAAAAACAGGTTAAGGTAATAAGTAATAAAGCAAAATTTATTCACGAACAAATTGTTGAACCACCTACTCTTATTTTAAGAAAAAAGAAAAAACAAGAAGTAATTAATATGTTAAAGCAAAAGAGTTATGATATTATTAATGATGATGAAGAATATAAATATCTAAGAACAATGACTATGGATAGTGTTGAAGAAGAGAATTTTGAAAAATTATTAAAATTAAAAGGAGAAAAACAAAACGAACTTGAATTAATAAAGAACACAACAATTGAACAAATGTGGATTAAAGAATTAGATAATTTAAATAAAGAATATAAAAATTATCAAAATGAAAGATTAGAAAGAGCATCAGGAATTAAAAGTAAAATCAAAAAGAAAAAGAAAAAGAAAAAGAATTAAGGAATATATATATATAAATAAAATTATTGTTTAACTATTACAATTTTTTTTCTTGTATCTTTATCCATAATTTGTTTTATT
>MDSX01014867.1_pt1 | contig 38197 bp, 26 predicted proteins | sample 811141 | NCBI WGS metagenome assembly MDSX01 (sample SAMN05326642, study PRJNA326480) | marine metagenome | isolation source: seawater | place: Atlantic Ocean: South East | collected 2010 | reverse complement strand
GCCAGAGCACAGAGCTCGCAAACAGGTCGGATATAAGCGTGCAATCTCAATCTGAAACGTCGAAATGGCTTGCAACAACGGGACGGGTCCATATAAGGGAATCATATTCCCGACAGCGTTAGCGGTAGCCAAACCGCTTATCTTCATAATCACCTGTGCCGTAGGAGCGCAACGCGAAGCTTGCGCGATAGATTTCTCCACTAAACCAATTCTTTCTTTGAAACTGCGCCTCACTGTGGGAGCGAATCAGCCGGAGGCTATTCGCGATAATGTTTCAACTATTCGCGGTATCAACACTACAACTCCCCCCCCGAATTTTTGATACTTAGTATTACATGAAGAATAACTGGATATATAAGCAGTATATTTGGCTGGGCGCAGGAAATCGTGCGCGTTTGCATGATCAGAAGAAAACGAGCGTGCTCACTATGAAACCTATCAATAAGAAATAGCCTTTATAAATCAGATAGTTGAAAACACTAGTGGAGTGATAATGTGCCAAATGTAAAGATGACATCGGGGTGCAAACGAGCACGCACGCTTTCACACTGACAAAAGGCGTCGTCTGAGGCACTTTTCATAGTGGTGGCGGGGAGTTATGCTCGAAACATCAAAAGGACGACATGTGTGCAAATAAGCACGCTCACGAAGAAACTGTTATGTGGCCGACTGACCCAAAGAGAGCCGTAAAGGATGCACCAACTTATTCAGTTTATTAAATGCTGGAAGTGTGGAGAGATTAACCGTTTGATCAGCCCTACAGATCAATCTCTTAACTTTCATTGTGAAAACTGTGATGCAGGAATACTTAAACAGGAAGTTATTAAGGGGTACATCTACATCCTTTCTAACCCTTTGATGGAAGGGTTGTTAAAAATCGGATACACAGAACGTACTCCTGAAGAGCGGGTTGCTGAGTTGCAGGGTACCGGTGTTCCATCTGACTTTGTTCTTGAATGTGCTTACCTTTCGAAAGACCCACAGGGGGATGAGAAAGCTATTCATGAAAGACTAGAGGAATATCGAGTTAACAAAAAGCGTGAATTCTTCAGGCTAGAGCTAGATCAAGCATGTTTGGTGATAGATGAATACTGCCATCTACGATGATTCACATAACAAGCGGCCGTTGAGGCCACTGAGAAGCGTGGCGGGACGCGCAAAAAGCGCGCGCCCCAAGGCCGGGCGTTACACGCCAGTCACCACATAAAGTATCAACCGAAAAATGGATGTCATAGATGAATAAGCTTTCACAAAAAGAAAGGGTCGTATCACTAGGGATAGATTTTCTTCTGCTTCTTATTATTTGTGCCATAGCATTTGGCAGCTTATACCCACCAGTAGGTGATAGTGGGTTCTGGTTTTACACCGCATTGCTCAGCGTTCTTGTCGGGTCAAAAATTGTAACCCCATTTTATGTAAAGCCTGTTGATGCTATTTCATATGCAGTCCCAGCATTTGTGTCACTTATGCTGGTGAACAGTTGGACTACATGGTCGATTGAGACCAAGATTGCATTTTTCTTGGTGTCATCATTATCTGGATTGATTTTGATCTTTTCGTTGTTAGCTATCATTCTGAATAACTGGGGTAGTGAAAGGATACAAGAGGTCTCAAATAATATTCGGATATTTCTTGAGCTATTCGCAAAACCTCAAGTTATCTACACTCCAATTATTATATTTGCGATGTACTCCTATCACATTGGGAAACCAAATGAATTAATACTAATATCTATAGCCATATTGCTTACAGTAGCTATGTCGGCTGGCGATGTTTTAGTTAAGACATTCAACAGGATTAGAAAAACAACTAAGATTGGCCGGCAGGTATCTAGCGTCGCAGAAATTGCGGCTTACCAGCAGCCAAATATCATTCTACTTCGCCAAGCTAAAGATAACGATTTGCCGCTTAAGAAAATCGTCTACGTAAAAGATAAGCATTCCAACTCTAAGTTGGCTCTTACACTTGATTTAGTCGGTCGAGATAATGGTGTTCTGACTCGCTCTGTTGAAATTGCAAACCTTAAATTTGGGCAATATCAAGAGCTTGAGTCTGTTGTTTCAAGTGACTCTGTTGCAGTCATTGAAGATGAATATCTTCTAGAAATCTGTACAGCAGAAGGAATTGATTTGGCATTAGGGGATAGAGTCGTTGGTATTGTAGCACCCGACTCTTCAATCGAGAGGTTGTTCTTTGAGGTCGTCGATAATTCAAGTATTGAAGAAGGACGTCTAGTCACCGTAAACATACAGGGCCAAAAGGTTCTTTATCAAATCGTTGGCGGTTTGACGAGAGAAGAAACCGTATATCAAAAAAATACTTATGGTTATTTGCGGGCTCAAGCTCAGCAAGTCGGCGTTTGGAACGAACAACAGAGAAAGTTCACTCAGTTTAGTTGGCTGCCTAACATCAATGAACCGGTATATCTTGAGGCGCAAGAAAACTACGCTATTGAGCCAGATACTATAGGCCACTTTCCTGATAGCAATTACCAAGTAAAAATTGGAAATATAAATCATTTAGTAACTCATAATACGGCGATTCTTGGGATTCTTGGCGTAGGAAAGTCCATGCTCGCAATAGAGTTGCTAGAGAGAATGATGGCTGAAGGAATAAAAGTTGTATGTTTAGATCTAACGGATCAATATGCATCAGAACTATCGGACTATTACAACGCTTCGTATGAAGAAGCATGTATTCAGAGGCTAAGGGAGGCCACAGATCAAGATCGAGGTGTATGGCAGGAAAATCCGGAGCAAGGCGGTAGTTTACCTAATTTGAAGAATGCATTTTTCGAAGATTTAAATAGGTTTATTGACAATAAAGATGGGCATCTTCTAAAAATTTATAACCCAGCAGAGTTTGTTGCTACACGGCAAGATAGGGCGCCGGGTAGCTTTCAAGCTGGCGGGCAGTGGCAGCGCGGAGCCCCACTATTTAGTGTTACACCTGTAGAAATTACGAAAATTGTATCTGAAACGGTTCTTGATATTCTTTCTGCAGAAATGTCAGACAATGCTAGGGTTTGTTTAGTTTATGAAGAAGCTCACTCGCTTGTTCCAGAATGGAACTCTGTTGTTGCAGAAGGTGATAAACACGCAACTAGCGGCACAGCTAGAGCAATTCTCCAAGGACGAAAGTTTGGGCTAGGATGCTTGCTGATTACACAGAGGACAGCAAATGTTACGAAAACTATCCTCAATCAATGCAATACTATATTCGCTATGCGTACATTTGATGATACTGGTAAGGAATTTCTAGGTAATTATATTGGAAAAGATTATGCACAATCTTTGTCTTCAGTAAAAGAGCGTCATGCAGTCTTCTTTGGTAGAGGATCTAGTTGTGAAAACCCAGTTTTGATGAAAGTAAACAATAGAGACGATTTTTTGAGATCATATAGGGGAGTACATCAACCTCCAGTATTTCCTCCAGTCGACGCAATTCCTGTTCAAGAACAGCAACTAGAACCTGAGTTCGATGATGATGTCCCGTTCTGAAGAAACATGTAACAAGCGACTGCGGTTCAACCGTAGCTAGATAATTATTCATAAGACCACTTCTGACCATCCCGGATCATCGCATTCAGGATGGTTAGACTTAATCGAAGATCTAATCGAGACAGTCATAGTACAAGAGAAAATTTGAATCTTTTACCTATGGATCTGCCGGGTTGAGGTAGGTCGTTGAAAAATACTTTATAGGCTTTAATTCAGCCGTTTCTCAGTAGAAAGTCGATATTCGAGGCAAGCGAATGCCTCAGAGTGTTGTGATGTTGTTCGTGGAGTAGGTAGTTACTTCAAAACAGGCGTAACTTGCAGGCGGCGATGCCTGCCGCTCGCCTTCGTTCACGTTGGCCGTCTCGGAACTTGGTAGTTTTTGATTTCATTTCATGGGCGGCGCCGACGATGCCTTTGAATTCGGATTCAACGTTTGGGGTGATGTTGAGCCTGTGTTCTGCGTCTATGCCGAGTCGATCCATGGCGGTGGGTTTAGCTACAGAGATTGCCACTCGTTTGTTAACTCCAAACTGACGGCCGATCTACAACGTGTATGGAATACTTGGCACTGATAGTATTCTCCCTTAATTCATAATTATCGAGATGTCATAGTAAGAGAGGCACTTTTAATAGTTTTTATACGGGGTTATGATAGCGCCGTCGAAGGGAAGCGGACTATCAAAAGCAGAGTGTGCATCTCACGAATAAATAATTATTCTCGATATGTTAACCACCAACATTGAATGAAAGGAATATAAGATTCATGAAAATAAAGAAAATAGCAATAGGAATTGCAATTGTTTTACTTACTGGGTGCTCTTCTGAACCCAACATTGAAGTATCAATTCAAACTAACCAGCACTGGGGATCCCTAGTTTTCGTCATTCAGTCTATTGCTGATGATGTGGTCGTATCGAATGTAGTGGTAAATCGCGGAAGTTGCGCTCTCCCACGAGGAACAACTAAGGATATAGAGAGGGAAATAGAGCTTAGTTTTGGTGAGAGCTACCGTGGTTATAGCCCTTCTTGCACAGTTAGTGATGTAAAAGAAATAGAAGTCACTACGAATGCGGGAGACTTCATTTTCTCATTTTAAGATAAGGTATTTATCGAGACTCACATAGACACTCCCGCGGTGTCAAGGTACAACTCGGCCCTGGCACCTACATCCCCCTGATTAACTTGCTTGTCCCATCGTTGCCGTTTGATGGTCGATGGTAGTGCTGACATATATCCGACTTCTGATCGGAGTAGCGAGCAACTAAAAGGACACCCACCGTGGTATTTTCTTCCGATTGATCAAAGTTTAGGCTCTGATACGTTTTGGTGGTTTTTGTTGAAGGATCAACACTATGCCAAAGCCGAGAAAAGCAGCAGATATCGTTGGATGCTACTCCCTACTACCACTGTGTCTCCCAGTGTGTCCGTCGGGCCTTTCTATGTGGAACGGATAGATCGACGGGCGAGTGCTACGAACACCGTCGTGGCTGGCTAGAACTACTTGGACAGTCATGGTTAGAGGGCGCGAACTACTTGGACCGAACTACTTGGGTCGAACTACTTGGACAGTGGTAGAGACTTGGACGGTAGAGACTTGGACAGTCATGGTTAGAGAGAAAGCCTGATTTCTTTGCCTTCAAAATTGCCGACTGAGGCGAGTTAGTCGAAAACTTCGTTAGAGGCTTCGAATTAGGTATCTTCGAGTCGAAAGTCGGTATTCATAACGAGCGAATGCCTCAGACTAATCTGATGGTATCTATGGGGCAGGTAGTTGCTTCAGGAAAGGCGTAACTTGCAGGCGGCGATGCCTGCCGCTCGCTTTCGTTCTCGCTGATCGTCCCAGAATTGAGTGATTTTAGACTTCACTTCGTGGACTGCACCGACGATGCCTTTGAATTCTGATTCGAAGTTCTGGGTGATGTAGAGCCAGTGTTCTGCGTCTATGCCGAGTCGATCCATGATGGTGGGTTCAGCCTCAGATATAGAGCCGCGCTTGTTGTTGCGGATCTGGCGGCCCGTCCACAAAGTGTATGGAACACTTTGCACAGCCGTCAGGCTGCCCGAAGGGTGAGTCTCATGGATGAGACGAATGATTCGACGAGGTCGAGGTAATCAGTTAGCCGCATCTGAATGCCTTCGGGCATGTCCTGGCGGGGATTTCCTGCAAAGGGCATGAGGCCATAGGCTTGTTGTTTGGGATGGTTTGGCGTGCGTGCTTCTTTAGCTTTCTCGACGCGTTTCTTAACCGATGTGTATCCAGATGCTTCAGGTGTTTTGGCCATCGCGGCACGCACTGGATTCAAGTCGACATAGGCCATACATGCAGCAAGAGCCTTTTCATCCAATAGTGCTTGGGACTTAAACCTTCCTTCCCAGAAGTGGCCGCTGCATTGATCCTCTTCGTTGGCGAGTCTTGCTACGGTCTCGTTCAAGCGTCGCATAAACCAGCTGATGCTCATCAGGCGATCTCGCCATTCTTCAATGCGTTCGTCCAGTATGGCTTGCTGCGATTCTGATAGTTCTTCTCCACGTTCATACTTTTGTGAGAGTAGAGTACCTGCATACAGTTGGTGCCAACGCTGTACGACTTCGAGGTTTGTTAGCGAGCGTGCTCGTGCCTGGTTGATGTGTAGGATTACGTGGAAGTGATTCGACATGACGGCGTATGCGGCAATGTCTATGCAGTAGATTTGTGCCTGATCGAGAATGAGCTTTTCGATCCAGCCTCGTCGATGTTCAAAGCTACGGCCTTGGTTGTCACTGCCACAGAGAAATGCTCTTCTTACACATCGTGAAACGCAGTGGTAGTAGGGTGTTGCTTCGAGTGATACCAGTTGCTTCCTTGGCTTTGGCATGCATCCTCCTGATGTTGGCTAACTTGATTAACCTACACGAGTTGATCCAATAGAAAAATCAGGAATTATTCTTAGTATTACTGTCCCTTGGTGGTCTGTGTTGCCCATCTACTCAACAGGATCAACACATTCGGCTTTCTCTGGATTAAACCGACAGCGAATCTTACGAGCAATGCGGAGCATTGTGCCGTCGTAGTATCCGTTTTCCCGCATCGTGAGACGTACTTCGCGAGTTGCATCTTCTAGTTTGTTTGTCTCGTCTGCTGGCATTTCGATCCAGAATTCATCAGGAAGCAGATTCATCTCGGTATCTACACGTCCCGCATAGTTATTAAATTTTAATAAGAAATCCTCACGAAGAAGCTGAGCAAGTTCATCGGGAAATTGCTCGGCGCGACCAATTAGCTGCATAGTTGATTGTGAGAGGGGATTGCGGAGTACGCCGGTTGAGTTGCCAGATTGGCCACTGCCCATCACAAGGTACGCGATCGCGGTGGATATCATGGAGGAAACTCGCTCATCCGTGTAAGCCAGTACGTTTCTCATCATACCGCCTTCGATGGGCGTTCCGCCGTATTGGTTTACCAGAGCTGTCATAGGAGCTTCAATTGTTTGCACCGCGACTTGTTTTCCTTCTAGCGCCGAAAGGGAGTTATAAGCTTTATCCCACTCAGAAAGGCAGGCTATAGTGGTCGTACAGTAAATCTGAGCCATCGTTATGTTCACCGTTTTAATTACTGCCTCTTTTCTGATTGCAATCGCGACTGCATTACCGGAAACACGCTTCACACACTGGATCGTCAGAGGCCTGGACTTTCCACGTATCCAGATCGCAGCTTTTGGTATTGTTGTTCTCTTACTCCTGCTGCTCGTCGGCAATTCCGGTCACGGCCTCTACTGGGCGTGTATCGCGATGGTTGCTATTGCCTTAGGTTGGCAACTCAAATGGGTTTTACCGTACACGCCGCTGTGGAAAACGGAAGTACGTAAAACCACCGTTCAGGATTTGGATAATCAGATCAGCATCATTACGGCGAATGTGCTGACCCCTAACCATGACTCCGAAAAATTGATTTCTCTGGTACGCGAGTATCAGCCAGACATTCTGGTGACCTTAGAGTCAGACAAATGGTGGGAGCAGCAGCTCGACGTGCTCGAAGATGAGATGCCCCATACGTTAAAGTGTCCGCTTGATAACCTTTATGGTATGCACCTGTATTCCCGCTTGCCGCTCAATGACAGTACGATTGAGTACCTGGTGAAAGATGATATTCCGTCGATGCACACCTGTGTGACCCTCCGTTCAGGAGTAGAGGTACGTATGCATTTTATGCACCCTGAGCCGCCAAGTCCGACAGAGAGTGAGGTGTCATCACCACGCGATGCTGAACTCGCAGTGCTTGCTCGTAATGTTGCAGACTCGGATGAACCGATAATTGTTACCGGTGATCTGAACGATGTTGCCTGGTCGCCAACCACGCGTTTATTTCGTCATATCAGTGGACTGCTCGACCCTAGGATCGGTCGCGGAGCATTTAACACCTTCCATGCCGACTTCCCGTTTTTACGCTGGCCGCTGGATCATGTTTTCCACAGTCATCACTTCACTCTGAGTCAGATTGAGCGTTTACCTCATATTGGCTCTGATCATTTTTCTCTGTATACCGCGTTGAATTACACACCTCAGAAAGGAAAAGAGCAGGAAGGCGAATCCGCAGATCAGGAAGACCGGGAGCGCGCAGAGGAAGCCGTTACAGAAGAGGATGTTGAGAAGCAGGACGTGCCCAACCCAATCAAAGGAGCTTAAAAGCGCCCAGGGGCGTGAGATGGTACTTGGCGTTCTGGTACCTGACTTTGTATCTGTCTGATTGCGAAGGCGATCACACGCTGGAAATACTCTAAGACTTTTTGCGCATTTACATTGAGCATCAGACATTCTGCGACTAATATTTAGTCATTACATCAGGGAGCTTTCTGTGCAGGGGGAGTACATATAAAGAGGCCCAATTTATGAAAAAAGCGTTCCTTCTTCTCTTTTGCGTTGCGTTTTTTACTGAAGGGTTTGCGGACGCGCAGACGGGAACCCCTGAAGCTCAGATTGAATCAGATAAGCCTTTGAAGGTCGTCGTCCCATTCATGGGGGATGCTCCGGGTCAGGGCCCGGAACACCCGCTGGTTGATGTGGTTCGCCAATGGAGTGTAGAGACCGGGCGCGAAATCAGCGTTGAACGGTTTCCTTTCAAGCGTGGATTAATGATGGCTGCCCAAGGTGAGGTTGATTTTCATTTTCCTCTGATCAGAGGCCGTGAAGATACAGATGCTGCGCTGCCGTTTAGTTATTCGTCTGCCACCATTTTCACAGTTAATTTTGTGCTCTACACCCGGCGTGGCGTGGCGCTCGATATCGATAACCTCAAGAGTTACCGGATTGCCACCCATAGCGGCCACGCTAATCTTTTTCCGTTTCCGGTAATTGAAGACCATTCCATTGAAGGCTCACTGCGTAAGGTCGAGAGCGGTCGTATAGACGGCTTTATATTCGCGGACGTAGGGACAGATCCGGTTCTCTTTGATCTTGGACTAATGGGAATTCAACGCCAGTTATATAAGGTATATGACGTCCATGCGGTCATCGCTCACGAAGAGAAGGGGGGACCCGTGGATCAGTTTATCACCGAAGCTACCCGCAATATGGATCGCGCGATTCTCGGTCTCGCAATGGTAGACCAACCTTATCGAGACTGGCAGATGGGTGATGATTCTGTCCCCGCGCTCGTTCAGTCTGCGAAGTAGAAATCATCACCTTGAAACGTCAATGGGCCAGCTTAACGCTGGCTCCATGCGTTGATCTGGTCGCCCGCCAGGCGTTGGCTGAGCGCGTCGTTATCTTCGATCTCTTCTTGCAGGAGGCAGGCATAAAAAAGGGGAGCCCGGAGGCTCCCCAAGGGGGTTAAAGCGGTTTTAGCTCTGCTGATTAGCAGTCAGCTGATGTTCTTCGCCTTTGTAGTAGGCTTCGACACGTGGGTTCATTACTTTGAACCACAGTGGTGGAATCACTGCCAGTACCACCATGCCTGCGTAGCCGCTTGGTAACTGTGGGCTTTCGTCAAAGTGACGCAGTACCTGGTAACGACGCTTAGGGTTAGCGTGGTGGTCTGAGTGGCGTTGCAGTTGTACCAGGAACAGGTTGGTCAGCAGGAAGTTACTGTTCCATGAGTGCGCTGGGGTCGTGCGCTCGTAGCGGCCGTTTTCCAGCTTACGACGGTGCAGACCGTAGTGCTCAATGTAGTTAACGATTTCCAGCAGGGTGAAGGCGAAGAAGCTCTGCGCGACGAAGAACAGGGCACCCATCCAGCCCCATACCAGGCCGAAACCGATCATGGTTGCCGCTGAAATGGCGTACCACCAGATCAGTTCATTTTTCCAGTGCAGCGCTGGCAGATTTTTGCGCTTCAGTTTTTTCGCTTCGAGTTTCCACGCATTCATGAAATTGTGGAAGTACGCGTGCGGCAGGAACTGATACAGAGTCTGGTTATAGCGTGAAGACGACGCATCTTCAGGCGTTGAGACATGCACATGGTGACCACGGATATGCTCTACTTTAAAGCCCGCGTAGGTTACCAGAGCCAGCAGCAGACCGCCGGTCCATTGCTCCAGAGTGCTGTCCTTGTGGATCAGCTCGTGGCCAACATTAATGCAGACAATACCAGTGATCACGCCCATTGAGATCACCATACCAATCTTACCGAACAGGCCAACTTCTGCGCTCGAGAAGAGCGCTGCGCCGTAAGCAATCGTGATTGCCATGACAGGCAGAGTCATGATGGTAAGGAAAGGGTACCACTTCTCCAGAGACATGCGTGGCACATCAGCCTCTTCATCTGGATTGAAGGGGTCTTTACCAATCAGGTGGTCGAGCAGAGGGATAATGCCGAACACAACAAAAATAGGGAAATACCACCAAGCGTCATGCTGACTGCCGGTTGCTTCCCAACCAAACAGAGCAATTGGAAAGAGCACAGCCGGAATCAAAACGATCAGATAACCGTACTTCTTGAGTTGCATGCGCCAATCATCGGCGCTGATAGTCTGTGCTGTTGCCTGAGTCATACGGCCTCCATAACAGGAATTAGTTTTGTTGTTTGATTGTTGTATTGTCCTACAATCTAACATTAACTCTGATAGGTTACAGGTTCGGAGAAGACAAAAGTCCTCCAATATCAATGTGGTATTGGCTCAATGTGGTACTATGCCGCGCATCTCACTGATTTCAGTATAGTTATGAGTTTTGTAGCCCACGAAAGTCTTGCAGAAAAAATAGCGGCCCATCTGGCGGAGCGCATCATCAAAGGAGAGTTGATCTCTGGTGAGCGAATCCAGGAAGCTCGCGTCGTCGAGGAATTGCAGGTGAGTCGTGGTTCTGTTCGCGAGGCCCTGTTATTGCTGGAGTCCAGGCATCTGGTCACCATTCAGCCACGCCGTGGCGCTATGGTGGCAGAGCTGACTGTTGAGCGGGTGAATAGTCTCTACGATGTCTACGAGGCTCTTCTGACATTGTTGGCTACTCAGGTCGCCTTGCAGTGGACTGACGAAAATAAAATGCCCCTGTTAAATCAAGCCATGAAGCTCCAGTCCCCAGAGCTTAAAAAAGACAAGTTCATGTTTATGCTGGCCGGCTTTGACCTGATGCGCGCTGCTTCTGACGTCATTAATAATCCGTATCTGTCGACTCTGCTGAGTGATCTTCAGCCAGCCATTCAGCGGACCTACGCGCTATCTATCCGTTTTTCTCAGGAAGGTCTGGAGCGTACGATTCACTTTTTCGCCAAAGTCGTCGAATTGATTCTGGCCCGCAAAGCAGACGAACTGCCTCCGCTCTTCCGTGAATTCAGTCTTTATCAGCGCCAGCTGGTACTGGATGCCATGGCTGAGAATCCGGTTCCGGCTCTGGATTGACCCCTGCGTCATCGTCAGAGCCGTCCGGCTTTTGTCGCTCGTGAACTGTGATAACATCATCTTCTTTATTGCGGCTTCCGGTGGCATGGCCCCGGTTCAGTTAAAAGGACGTCCCCCCCTGCTATGCGCCTGAAAGCCATCCGACTATCCGGTTTCAAATCCTTCGTTGATCCGACGTCTGTGCCGTTCAATACCAACCTTACGGGTATCGTCGGGCCGAACGGTTGTGGTAAATCGAACACGATTGATGCTGTACGCTGGGTGATGGGGGAAAGTTCGGCTAAGTACCTGCGTGGCGATGCCATGACGGACGTGATCTTTAACGGCTCAGCCGAGCGTAAGCCAGTCAGTAAAGCCAGTGTCGATCTGGTGTTTGATAACAGCGACGGTACCTTAAAAGGTGAGCACGCGAAATTTAGCGAAATCAGTGTGCGCCGTCAGGTGACGCGTGACGGTCAATCGACCTACTATCTTAATGGCACTAAGTGCCGCCGCAAAGACATTACCGATATTTTCTTAGGTACCGGCCTCGGGCCACGTTCATATGCGATTATTGAGCAGGGCATGATCTCGCGCTTAATCGAAGCGAAGCCTGAAGAATTGCGCGTCTACGTCGAAGAAGCTGCGGGTATATCCAAATATAAAGATCGTCGTCGTGAAACCGAAAACCGCATGCGTCGCACGCAGGAAAACCTTGAGCGTCTCAGTGATATTCGCGATGAGTTAGAACGCCAGCTGGCGCACCTTCAGCGACAGGCGCAGGCCGCAGAAAAGTACAAAGAACTGAAAGCAGAAGAGCGCCAGAAAAAGGCCGAACTTCTGGCGATTCGCTGGACTGCTTTGAACGAAGAATACGAGCAACGTGAAAAGGTAATCCGCGAGCATGAAGTGCAGTTCGAAGCGCATATGGCAAAGCAGCGCGCAGCAGACGCGGGCATTGAAGAGCTGCGTCTCGATCATCAGGCGCGGACCGATGCCTTTAGTACGGCGCAGGGCAAATACTACGAGGTCGGTAACCGTATTGCCCGTCAGGAGCAGAAGATAGAACACCAGTCGCAGCTGGCATTACAGCTCGACAGCGATCTTGCCGAAGTTGAAAAAAACATTCTCGATACTCAGCGTCAGCTGGAGCAGGATCAGCTTCAACAGGAAGAGCTGGCAGAACAGCGCTTAATGCTTGAGCCCGAAGTCGAGATGCTTCAGGCGGCTGAAGAAGAACATGCGGCCGAGCTGTTGGAAGCCGAAGAGGCCCAGCGCCAATGGCAATCCCAGTGGGATGCTTTTACTCAGCGTGCCAGTGAGCCTACCCGACGCGCGGATGTGGCTCAGAGCCGGATTCAGGCGACCGAACAGCAGGTACTGAGATTAGAGCAGCAGATCGAGCGCCTGAAGCAGGAGCGCCAACAACTGACCTCAGATCCCGACCTGGGCGACTTCGCCCTGCTGCAGGAAGAAGTCAGCGAAGCTGAGTTACAGGCAGAAGAACAACAGGCACGACTTGAAGAGATTCGGGGCCAGCTGGAAGACGTTCGCGAAGACAGCGAGCGTCGACGTAAAGAACTGGAAGAGGGACGACAGCGCCTGCAACAGATGCTGGGGCGTAAGGCGACTCTGGAGGCATTGCAGAAAGCCGCGTTAGGTCAAAGCAGTGAAGGTGTGACCCATTGGCTTGAGAGTCATCAGTTGGCCCGTAAGCCTCGTCTGGCGCAGCAGCTGACGGTTGCAGAGGGCTGGGAAACCGCCGTGGAAACCGTGCTGGGTGATTATCTGCAAGCGGTGGTTGTCGATGACGTAAACGCTGCGGAACCCTGGTTGTCGGGCTTTGCCGACGGCACGCTGACATTATGGGAATCCACGGTCAACAGCGGGGGGGCTGCGGCTGCCGGCCTGTTGCTCGATAAGCTGACGACGGATCAGAACCTGAGTTCGTTGATGGGCAAAGTCCGCATCGCAGAGACCTTGCCTGAAGCGATGGCGATGCGCTCACAGCTGGCACAGGACGAATCAGTGATAACCCCAGACGGTATCTGGCTGGGGCCTGCCTGGTTGCGGGTGGCCCGGGATCAGGATAACGAAGGCGGTATTCTTGCGCGCCAGCAGGAGCTCGAACTTATCGACGCTGAAGCCGATGAATTAGATATTTCCGTTGAAGAGTGGGAAGCCGATCTTGAAAGTGTGCTCTTGCGTCAGCGCTCATTAGAACAGCAAAGAGATAATGCTCAGCAAGAGTGGCAGATGATTTCACGCAAACTGATGGAGCAGAAAGCATCGCTGTCAGGTCAGCAAGCGAAGGCTGAGCAGTTGCGTCTGCGTACCGAAAAAATTGAGCAATCGCTAAACGAGACCGAAGAAACCCGAACACTCGAATCCGAAGCGTTAGCTGAGCTGCGCCTTGAATGGCAGGAGGCCATGAGTGCCGTGGATGAAGACACCGACGAGCGTGAGCGTCTGCAACAGTCGCGCAGTGAGGTCGAGCAGCGTTTGAGTCAGGCTCGTATGGCGGCAGGGCAGCAGAAAGATCGCCTGCATCAGTTACAGCTGCAACTTCAGGCGCTCAACAGTCGCGATGAGAGTACTCGTCATGCAATCAGCCGCCTGGCCGAGGCCATGCAGAAACTGAAAGAGCGTCGCGATCAGATCAATGTTAACCAAAACCGCGATCACAGTGCTGATCTCGAACTGCTTAGGGCCGAGATGGAAGCTCTCCAGGAAGAGAAACTGCAGGCCGAAGAGGTTATGACAGAGGCTCGCCATGCTCTCGAACAGGCGGACACACGCTTGCGTCAGCTGGAGCAGGAGCGCTCAGAAGCGGAGCAGCAGGCACTGGCTGAGCGTAACAAGCTCGAACAGATTCGCATGGAGTGTCAGGCTCTCGATATTCGTCGGAACGGGCTGGTGGATCAGCTGCGTGAAGACAAGCTCAGCATGGCTGATGTACTTGATAGCCTGCCGGAAGCCGCGAATGAAGAGCAGTGGGCGAATGAACTGACGCGTATTGGCGAGCGTATTCAGCGTCTTGGGGCGATCAACCTGGCGGCCATTGAAGAGTACAAGCTGCAGTCCGAGCGTAAGGTGTATCTGGATTCTCAGAATGATGACCTGGAGAAAGCGCTCGATACTCTCGAAGGCGCAATCCGTAAGATCGATGCAGAAACCCGGAACCGTTTCCAGGAAACTTTTGATCGCATGAATGCCGGTCTCGCGGATCTCTTCCCGAAAGTCTTTGGTGGCGGTCATGCCAGCCTCGAACTGACCACGGATGATCTGCTCACGACGGGGGTCGCCATCATGGCCAGACCACCGGGTAAGAAGAACAGCACGATCCACCTGCTGTCGGGTGGTGAGAAAGCACTGACTGCCATTGCGCTGGTGTTTTCTATCTTTCAGCTCAATCCGGCGCCTTTCTGTATGCTCGATGAGGTAGATGCGCCGCTGGATGATGCCAACGTCGGTCGTTACGCGCGTCTGGTTAAAGCTATGTCTGAGAAGGTTCAGTTTATCTACATCACCCACAATAAGATCGCGATGGAGATGGCCGATCAGCTGATGGGGGTTACCATGCACGAACCGGGCGTATCACGACTCGTATCTGTCGACGTTGAAGAAGCCGCAGTAATGGTTGAAAACGGCTGAGCTTAATTGCGTTATCGCATCAGGACCGTCAGAAAAACCACAGATCGGTGTATTCCTTCTTCTAGATAACCACAGACGTCAGGGAACCGACGATCCTTTCTGTGCTCTGAGTACAAATTAAACAGACCTGCGATGAAACTCAAAAGGGTAGTTTGCCTTTATGGCTGCTCGTGGTGTAATACCCCACACAGGCCAGTACAGCGGCCTGTCTGAGACATCGACAGACAACATTTGTTAGAACACAGAAAGAATTATTGAGGAACGTATGGAGTGGAGCTGGCGCACAGTATTGATCCTGATAGGCCTGTTGGCTATTGCCGCTATCATGGTCGATGGATTCCGCCGCATGAAGCGGGCTCGTGCTGAAGCATTACGGCTGGACATTCAGCCGGGCATGGATGAGTTGGATGATGAAGATTACAACCCCGAGTTACCGGGTACTGTTCGTGTAGTCAGTGCCTCTGCAAAGGCGCCTGCTTCTGAGAAATCACCAGCAGGCGACGGTCACTTTCAGCCCGGTTATTCATCGGAAAAAGCGGATGCCGCAACTCCGGATGCAGTCCTGCAGGCAGCGGAGCGCCGCGAGCCGTCGTTTGGTAACCATGATGAGAATGACGTTTCAGCCGCAGACGATCTGAAAATCGGCAGTGCAATTTCTGACAGTGACGACGAAAGCCCGCTTCAGGAGGCTTCTCACAAGTCTGCTTTTGAGGCTTCTCCTGAGCCATCGGGCTTATCGACACAGCCAACAGTACATTCAGAACCAGCAGCGCAAACGACCCCACCGAGAGCGGATATTATCCCGACGGTTAAGCCTGTCGACCTGAATGAAAAGGTGCCGGTGCTGCTGGACGTTGAGGAACTGGGAGATGAGCGTAGTTTCGAAGAAGGTATCGTCTCTCCAGCGCGCGTCGTTTCTCCGGAATTACAAACGGAGCCTGTAGCTAAAACTGATCGTGCGCCGACCACAGAGGATGTGATGTCTGACGCGTATCAGGATTCACAGACTCAGGAACAAACTGAAGCGTCATCTCCTGTCGGTTCTTCGCAGGATACCAATGAGACCTACCAGACCTCAGAAGTCGAAGACCCGGAACATATTGAAGATCCGCACCTTGATCAGGAAGTCGAGAGCATGCCGGAAGAGCCGGTTATCTCGCAGCCGGTCAATTATGCCGGTGCGAATGCAGAGGTATTGGCCAACCGACCTGACCCGGAACTGGTACTGGTGATACATACCATCGCTCGCGAAGAAGGCGGTTTTAACGGCAGTGATCTGCTGTTCCTGTTCAACAGCTGTGACCTGCGCTATGGCGAGAAAGATATTTTCCACCGTTTTGAAGAAGCCGATGGACAGGGGCGCATTCAGTTCTCGGTTGCACAGGTACGTAATCCGGGTACGTTTGATCCTTCGCATATGGCAGATCAGAGCTTTATGGGGCTGAGTTTCTTCATGAGCCTGCCGGGGGCCAAACGCCCTCTGGAAGCGTACGAAGCGATGTCTGAAATGGCGATGGTGGTTTCCCGTAACCTCAATGCTGATGTGCTCGACGAGTCACACAGTGCGATGACGACTCAGACGATGGAACATGAGCGTCAGCAGATATTGGAATATGAACGCCAGCAACGGCTGGCTGCGAAAAAACGAGTATGAGCCAGCAAGATATGTTTTCAGAGGCGCCTTCATCCGGCGCCTCTTCTTCTTCCGCACCTGAAGATAAAATTCAGGAATTACGCGACCAGATAAATCACCATAATTACCTCTATTACGTGCTCGACGAGCCGTCGCTCCCTGATGCTGAATATGATCGCCTGATGCGTGAGCTACAGGCGCTGGAAAGTGAGCATCCTGAGCTAATCACCTCTGACTCGCCCACTCAGCGGGTCGGTGGAGCACCTCTATCAGGTTTCACTGAAGTTCAGCACGAGCGGCCTATGCTGTCATTGGACAACGCCATGAATGCAGAGGAGTTTGCGGCGTTCGATCAGCGCGTTCGTGATCGCCTGAAGAGCAGTGAAGACATCGAGTATGCCTGTGAGCCAAAGCTGGATGGTCTGGCGATCAGCCTGTTGTATATCGATGGTTTACTGGAGCGTGCAGCGACGCGTGGCGACGGCGAAACAGGTGAAGATGTCACCCAGAACGTTCGCACGATTAAAAATCTTCCCCTGCGTTTAATCGGTGATGATGTGCCCGAGCGCATTGAGATTCGCGGCGAAGTCTATATGCCCAAGGGAGGCTTTGAAGCCTACAACGAACGTGCGCGGGAGCAGGGTGAGAAAATATTCGCTAACCCGAGAAACGCGGCAGCGGGCTCGCTGCGACAACTGGATTCCAGTATCACGGCGAAGCGTCCGCTGGAATTCTGTGCGTACAGTCTTGGAGTGGTCAGTGAGGAATATACGCTGCCAGAAACTCACAGCGCGACGCTCGAACAGATCCAGAAGTGGGGGCTGCGCATTAACGAAGAAATGCGAGTTGTAACTGGTCGTGAAGAGGCTGAAAAATTTTTTGCTGGCCTTGGTGAAAAGCGCCTGGGCCTGGGATACGAAATAGACGGAACTGTCTTCAAGGTAAACTCTCTGGCATTACAGCAGCAGCTTGGTTTTGTCGCCAGAGCACCGCGTTGGGCGATTGCTTATAAATTTCCGGCGGTAGAAGAATTAACGGAATTATTGGGCGTTGATTTTCAGGTTGGTCGTACCGGTGCCTTAACCCCTGTAGCGCGTTTAAAACCTGTGCATGTGGCCGGCGTAACGGTCAGTAATGCAACGCTCCATAATATGGATGAAATTGCCCGGTTGGGTGTAAAAATTGGTGACACCGTTATTATCCGACGTGCAGGGGATGTGATTCCTCAAGTCGTTTCTGTTGTTGAAGAACGTCGTTCCGATACTGTGACTGATATTCAGATGCCGGATGCTTGTCCGGTCTGTGAGTCACATGTGGAGAAAGTAGAGGGTGAGGCTGTCGCTCGCTGTACCGGCGGGCTGGTGTGTTCTGCTCAGCGTAAAGAGGCGATTAAACACTTTGCTTCACGCAAGGCGATGGACGTTGAAGGCCTGGGCGATAAGCTGATTGAGCAGATGGTCGAAGCGGGCTTGATTGACACTCTTGATGATCTGTTTCATCTGTCCGTCGAAGAGATAGCCGGGCTTGAGCGTATGGCTGAAAAAAGCGCGCAGAACGTATTGAACGCTCTTGAGAAATCGAAGCACACGACGCTTGCTCGCTTTATTTATTCTCTCGGCATCCGTGAGGTTGGCGTGGTTACGGCCAACAATCTTGCCGGTTATTTTGGTTTCCTTGAGCGTATTATGTCTGCCACGCATGAGCAGCTGGTGGCGGTTGACGACATTGGCGATATCGTGGCTGCACATATCGTTAATTTCTTTGCTGAAGAGCACAACCGCACGGTAATCGAGCAGTTACAGAAAGCCGGTATTCACTGGGAAGAAAAAGAACCCGTCAGCAGTGCTGAAGACGCGCCTCTGAGTGGTAAAACCGCGGTCATTACCGGCACACTGTCGGACATGACACGTGACGACGCCAAGGCGGCTCTCGAGGCTCTGGGAGCTAAAGTCACGGGCAGCGTATCGGCAAAAACCGACTTTCTGGTTGCAGGTGATAAAGCGGGCTCGAAACTCGCTAAAGCGCAGAAACTAGAAGTGACGGTGTACGATGAGGCAGGGTTTAAAGCCTTACTGGACGAGCTGAACAGTCAATAAGACTGCTCAGCGCGCTCATGAAAACCGAGCATATGAAACTGAGCAAAGCCTGATAATGCTCAGTAGAGTTCGGGAAGGGATTCCTGATTTTCCTGCGATTTGTTTGCTTTCATCGCTCTTTCGATTAACAGCGTAATACTACTTCCATTAAAAGCGCTGTTTTTATCGGCGCTGTAAAGAGTCGCATCCAGCTCAGCCAGAGCTGCGCTTAACCTGACATCACTCAACCAGACCTCAGCCTGAGCAAGCGAGGTCATCGGGCGTCCTGATGCCGCTGAAGCCCAATGAATAATGTTTTCACGGATGGCCTGAGCATTGTTCTCGCGGGCAGACTTTTTAAGCTCTCGCCAGTAGTAGTGCTCGTCTTCTTTTTGTTTTTTATCGGCGGCTTCTTTACGAGCCTGATGATCCGGAACTGCAGATGCTGCACTACTCGAAGGTTGGCGCAGCATCAGCCAGGCAACCACTGCTAATAGCAGACCATTCATAACGACAGAGGCACCCAGTGCAAGTTTCCAGATCCCTGAATCAGCGGGTAGTTCGCCAGCGACTGGTTCGACAGGGGGCTCAGAAATGCCGGGTGAAGTTTGAGAAGAGGGCGGCGCAGTCGCTGCTGGAGTGACCGTGATTACGTGCTCGGGCAAGGTCGCGTATTCAACACGGTTTTCCAGTGTATTCCACCATGGAATACGTACTTCGGGCAGAATAAGCTCACCTGCAACTCCCGGAACCAGGGCGACGCTTTGAGTAATCGTGGTCACAATGCCTTGTTCTGAAATAGAGCTGTTGTCCTGAGTCTGATCCGGGTAGTAACGCAAACCCTCTACGTCTGCCATCGGGACGGGGGGAACCTGGCCAGAATTCAGCCCGGTCGCTTTGATAGTAAAAGTACGGGTCACTGGTTCGCCTGCCTGCCACTCGGTCGGAGGCGTACTGAATGTTTCTTCCAGAACAAAGCGGCTGGCCGGAATCCATGGCGCTTGCGGATAACTGTCAGGAATCGGATTAATGGTTAACTCGATGGGTTTGCTGACGATGGTTTCGGCCGAGCCACGGAAGCGGTTATAGCGGTCGGTAACACGCGCTGTGAAGCGCTGCCCCGGTATTACTAATGTGCCTGAAGATTCAGGGAAAATAGCGTAGCGGCGTTCGTAAACACCGATACGCTGACCATCAACCACGGTAATGTGTTTCTTCGGGTCCATGAGAGGTTGAACGCGGGCGTTAGCGACTTCAAATTCCGACAGAGATGCGTCGTCGTGATTCACTGTGTAGTACATGCGCTCAATATAAAGTAGCTGTTCCTGTACGTAGTGAGTGCCGCTGCTGACTTCTACTTCGAAGAAAAAATGCTCCGACTTTTCGGGTTCTGTCGTCGCAGTGTCTTCGACATTGATTCGAATAGGATCACTGTATTCGCCTTTGTATGATAAGGCCGGAATCAGTACTTCACCCGCCCGGCGGGGCAACAATTCAACTTCCCAGCGAGTGGTTGAGGTACTTTTGCCATTAACGTTTGAACTTTCTTTGCTGATGCGTGGGCGGCCGACGACATTCCAGTCGCGCTCCAGTGGCGACAGGTCTGGCATGTCGGTCGATAACAGATTCAGAAAGCCACCCTGGCTGTCGACATGCTGCAGTTGCAGAGTCACCGGGTCTGAGCGGCCAATCTGTTTGCGATCAACGCTTGAGATAAATTCAGCCGCGAGTACCAGCTGGCTGGTTATTAATAGCGCTGCGGTAATAATCCAGCGGATTACCATAAAACATCCTCTTCCGTCTGATCTGCATTCTGGCGGTACTGATATAAAAACTTCCGTTGCATCAGCAGACCCGGGTTATCTTCGACCTCGTTGAGTACAGACTCCATCGCCGCTTGCTGCTCGCGGGACAGGTGGCTGAACTCTCCATTCTCTTCATTGCTCTGTTGCTCTGCGACCGTTTGTTTCTGGGCCTGACCTTCATCGCCGTTCTGTGATTCCTGCTGGTCTTCCAGACCGCGATCTCCGGATTTTCCGGTCTCAGGCTGTTGGGCTTTTCCTGCTTGCTGCTGTTCTTGCTTTCCGGCTTTTTCTTCAGCCTGCTTCTGGGCTTGTTCTTCGGCCTTTTTCTCTGCCATTTTTTCAGCCATGTTGTCAGCATAGGCATCATCAGCTGACTCCTGTTCAGAGTCCTCTTCAGAGTCTGAATTCTGGTTATCTGAGTTCTGACCTGAAGAACCGTCTGAATTTTCCGAGGAATTGCTGTTGTTCTGACTATTGTTATTCTGACTACTGTTGTTCTGATTCTGGTCTGAATTCTGCGACTCTGATGAATTGCCCTGTGAGCTGTTCTCACCATTATTTTGCGAGCTGTCCTGTTGCTGGTCGTTCTGAGAATTCTTGTCAGAATTTTCAGAATCACCCTCAGAGTCAGACGACGATTGCTCCTGCTGCTTCATTGCTTCTTCGACAAGGTCGAGATTTTTCTGCGCTTGCGTCAGGTCAGGATCTGCTTTCAGTGCATCACGATAGGCTTCAGCCGCCTGTTCCAGCTTGCCTTGTTGAGCGCGGGCATTGCCCAGGTTGTATTTCGCTTGTGCAGAATCACTTTGCGTAAAGGCCTCTTCTGCAGCTTCGTAATTTCCGGCGCGGTAGTGCGCTGTGCCTTTCCACTCAGGGTTATTGAACAGCTCAGCAGCTCGGGCCGGGTCGCTCTCCATAAGTTCAGCGGCTTGCTGGTTGTCCGTTTTCCAGGCGTTCGCGCTCGCCGTTTCGGGGAGCAGTGGCAGGATTAAAACAAGGCTGAACAGTACACCCCGGCGAAAGCCTGCAATGGCGATGGGGATCAGCAAAAAGGTGAGCCAGTAGCCGGCATCCTGCCAGGTTTCGAATGTTGTTTCCTGTGCGTTGGCGTCGTTACTCCCGGGAAGACTGTTGGTGAGGCTGCGCCAGTCACTGTCATTATAACTCATGGCCCGCCAGCGGCTGCCTGTAGCCTCATACAGTGCCTGCATCGGCGCGGTATCCAGCTTTGGCAGGACGATGGTGCCATCCCCTTTTTTTAGGAACCCTTGGTCGCCAATAGGGACGGGGGCCCCTTCAGCCGTGCCGACGGCAATCAGGCTAAGGTCAATCGAGTCACCCAGAGCGAGAGCAATGCGCTCGACGTCTTTGTTCTGGATACCGTCAGTAATCAGCAGAGCGGAGGCTTCATTGACACCGGCATCCGTCATTAGCGTTTGAGCCTGAGTCAGAGCTTTATCTGGTCGGCTACCGAGTTTCGGCATGATCTCGGGAGACAGTGATGTCAGCAGGTGCTCAACGGTTGCTTTGTCATCAGTAAAGGGCACGACCGTGTGGGCTTCTCCTGAGTAGGCGATGACAGCAGTGATGCCATCTTCACGGCCGCGGACGATGTCGGTGGCTTTACGAATTGCCCGGGTGGCGCGATCAGGCGCGACATCGGTTGCGTTCATTGAAAGCGACATATCAATCAGTAGCACCAAAGCATCCGGGTTACTGATCACAGGCACCGCTTTGCGCTGCCAGCTTGGGCCGGATATGGCGACGATGGCGATGGCTGAGGCAATGAATATGGCAATCACGCCGAGCATGGACGATTTACCCGGTGTGCGGTCGAGCATGTGTGCTTGCAGTGCGGGATCAATCAACTGATCCCAGCGACCTTTGCGCAGCGTCCGCTGTGCCAGCCAGACGGTCATAACGACAGCCGGAATAAGGAGGATCAGCCAGATAGGGCGCATAAAGTGAATGTTATTCAGAAACTCACTCATGACAGACCTCGTCGTACAAGCACTAGCTGAACCCAGCCAAGCAACAGGGCAGCAAGCAGCGGCCACTGAAACAGTCCGGACTCAGGTCGGTAAGTTTTATTCTCCCGCTCGGTCGGTTCCAGCTCATCAATTAAGTCGTAAATCTGGCTCAGCTCTTCAGTATTACGAGCGCGGAAAAACCGTGCCGAAGTCAGGTCGGCGATACTTTGCAGCTCGCCTTCGTTTAATTCACGTGATGGGTTGATTGTACGACTGCCGAAGAAGCTTGGGACTTGCATGCTCTCAGCGCCCAGACCAATGGTGTAAATTTTAATGCCCAGCTCAGAAGCCAGTTCTGCGGCTCTGACGGGGTCTACTTTGCCGGCCGTGTTTTCTCCATCGGTCAGCAGAACAATCACCTGGCTGTCTGACGGATTTTCGCGCATACGCTTGGCGGCGAGGGTAATGGCATCACCTATCGCGGTTTGTTTCCCGGCAAGTCCGAGTGCGGCTTCATTCATAAAGGTACGCACGGTTTCACGGTCGAACGTCAGTGGTGCTTGCAGATAGGCGTTCGAGCCAAACAGAATCAATCCCAGGCGATCGCCTTCGCGCTGATTAATAAAATCGTTCAGCACGTGTTTAACAATTTCGAGGCGATTCACCGGGCGATTATTCAACTCCATATCGGCGGTATCCATACTGCCTGAGATATCGACCGCGAGCATAAGATCACGACCTTCAGCGGGCAGGCGAATTGGTTCTCCGAGCCAGACAGGGCGGGCCAGCGCAAACACCAGGGCCAGCCAGGCTAACGCTGGCACAACCCAGCGCATACCACTCGCAGTGTTGTCTGGTGTACTGCCTGATGTGCTGTTCCAGTCGCTCAGGTCTGGCACTTTAAGGGCAGCGTCTTCCTGAACTCTGGCCGGTAGCAGGTAGCGCGCAATGAATGGCAGCACCAGCAGTAAAAATGCCCATGGGAACTGAAATTCAAACATGGGGCGCCTTCCTGCCAGTATTCGAGACGGCTTTACGCACTCGTTCTGGCGTTGTTCTTTTTAACCACTGACGCAGCTCACTGTCGATTAACTCAACAGCCAGGTCAGGCTCACGTCGATATGAGCCGTGAGCAAGTGCATTGATTGTCTTACTGGATAGTGTCGCTTTGGAGTTGATGCGGTTCAGGTAGGCCGTCCATTCCTCTCCGCTGAGCGATAGTTGGCTGTTTTCGTCACAGGCCTTCAGGTAACGCTTCAGTGTTTTGTTCAGGCTCTGACAATACCGTGTTGAGTCTTCGTTCTCAGCGTAATCATTTTTTGCCTGATCGAGCAGCGGCAACGTGAGCGTGAGCATCGCACGATGTCGGTGCCAGCGAATAAATAGCCATGTCATTGCGGTAACGACAGCAACCGCGACGGCTGCACTGGCCCACCACCCCCAGGCCAACGGAAATAATCCAATGGCGGCGGGTTCAATGATGTCTTCTAACGGCAGGGCACCCGGGTTCATACTGTGACTCCGGACAGATCTGCGGTGAAGCCCATCCCCTGACGCAGACAATCGAGAGGGTCCTCGTGGGTCTGAACATCAATTAATGGTGCCTGCAGGTGCAGCAGCGAGTGCTTCAGTTGGTTAGTACGTTCCTGCCAGGCAGTGAGCTGCTGGGCGCTGTCCCGGCTGCTGATGCTCAGTCGCGAGCGTTGTCGGCCGTCGGTCAGAACGTAGTCGCCCGCAGGCTTCTGAATTTCCAGTGGATCAATGACGCGTATAGCAATCAGGTCACAGTGCCGGGAGACGCTATACAAGGCTCGCTCACACTCTTTATCAAAGCCCTGCCAGTCGGAGACGATATAAACCGCTGATCCCGGGCGTGCAACGCGGGCCAGGTGACGGCAGATATCAAGCATGCGCGGTTGAGCGGCTGCGGCTTCTGTGACGGGCATTTCAGCCAAACGATGCAGGTAGGCCATCAATGTTTTCCGGCCGGTGTGCGGGCGCAGATCGAATTCGTTGGTATCGTTGAATATCAGGCCGCCAACGCGGTCTCCCTGCATGGCAGCTGCCCAAGCCAGCAGGGCTGAAATATCAGCTGCCACCACTCGCTTGAGTGCACGCCGGGTACCGAAGTTCATGGAACTGCGCAGGTCAGTGACCAGCAGTACAGGGCGTTCTCGTTCTTCGCGGAATACCTTGATATGAGGTTCACCGGTACGTGCAGTGACACGCCAGTCCATTGAGCGGATGTCGTCACCGGGTTGGTATCCCCGAACTTCCGCAAAATCGATGCCCCGGCCACGCAGACGAGAGGCATGAGTGCCCGATTGCTCGTTCAGGATTTTCTTCTGCCGGTGCAGTGGCAGAAGGTTGGCCAGTACCCTCAGACCCGCAAGGCGAGCGGGGTTGATCACTGTTCCATCAGAAAACTCGCGGCGGATCATCAGGCTACTGGTACCCGCGACAGCAGTTCGTTGATGACAGTATCTGTGGTCAGGCCACTGGCTTCGGCCTCGAAACTGAGCAGAATACGATGACGCAGCACATCGTGCGCTACGGCACGTACGTCATCGGGGCTGACGTAATCACGCCCTTCAAGCCAGGCATACGCGCGGGCGCAGCGATCAAGCGCAATGGTACCACGGGGGCTGGCGCCAAACTCGACCCAGCGTGCGAGATCATCGCCGTATTTACCGGGTTCACGCGTCGCGATGATAAGTTGCACCAGATATTCTTCGACGGCTTCGCTCATGTGCATCTGCAGTACCTGGCTGCGAGCAGCAATCAGGTGTTTCTCGGTCAGTTTACTGCCATCGTAGTCTTTGTGAGCCAGCGCTTCGCCACGGGCCAAGCGCAGAATCGACTGCTCTGCGCTGGCATCGGGGTAATCAATTTTTACGTGCATCAGGAAGCGGTCCAGCTGAGCTTCAGGGAGAGGATAGGTCCCCTCCTGCTCAATTGGGTTCTGAGTGGCCATGACCATAAATACGTCAGGCAACTCACGAGTAACACCGCCGACGGTTACCTGACGTTCAGCCATGGCTTCAAGAAGAGCGCTCTGAACCTTCGCCGGTGCCCGGTTAATTTCGTCGGCGAGAATCAGGTTATGGAAGATTGGCCCGGCCTGAAAATCAAAGCTCTGCGTTTCAGGGCGGTAAATTTCAGTACCTGTGATGTCTCCCGGCAGGAGATCGGGCGTAAACTGAACACGCTTGAATTCACCTTCCATTCGGTCTGCCAGCGCGTTAATGGCTTTGGTTTTTGCAAGGCCAGGTGCGCCTTCAACCAATAAGTGCCCATCCGCTAATAGTGTCAGGAGCAGTCGCTCTACCAATTGAGGCTGACCAATGATGGTTTTCTGTAAATTATCACGGAGTTGTTGGAACCCGTTCTGTAAGCTCATCTGAATCCAGTCCTGATTCTTATCGGTGTGTTGGCCTCTGTTTTTCCAGAGTGACAAGGATTTTAGAGATTCCGCTGTGGCGGTCAACGCTCTGATCACGCCTTGTTAATAAAGTTATCTGCATGTCCGTAAAGTAGCGTAAACAATCCTTGCGTACGCTCAAGTGGCAAAGCTGACAGATAGTCTAAGCTTTAGACATAACTATTACTGGAACCTTGTGGCGAGTGACTGCAATGCTTACACCTTTACACGCTCTGATCAATGAACGGAATGAGTCTTCCCTCGCGTCTCAGTTAACGCGATTCGCAGATCTTTACTACTCTGGTGCACCCTCAGATGAGGTGCTCGGCCGGTCAGTAGAGGATCTGTACGGGGCGACTTTGTCCTGCTGGCAGTTTATTCAGCATAGATCTGCCGGTGAGCCGAAGGTGCGTGTATTTAATCCAGACCATGAAAATCATGGATGGCAGTCACTTCATACGGTGATCGAGATCGTTTTCGACGACATGCCGTTTCTGGTAGATTCTGTACGAATGCAGCTCAATGCCCGTCAGATGTCGCTGCACGCCATTCATTACTGTGTATTACATGCAGGGCGTGACGAGAGCGGCCAGTTCAAGGCGACGGGTCAGTGGCAGAAACCAGGAAAAGGAAAAACGCCTGAAGCCATTATTTATATCGAAGTAGATCATCATTCTGATGAGCAGTTGATGACGGATCTGGCTCAGGAAATTGAAGATGTGCTTAGTGAAGTTCAGCGCTGCGTCCGCGACTTTCCTGAAATGCTCGGAAAGGCAAAGAGTACAGCTCAGGAGCTGCGTGATGCCTGCACAGTCAATGACAAGGAAGCCTGTACTGAGGCCGCTGAGTTCGTTGACTGGATGGCATCTAATCACTTTACCTTTCTGGCATATGATGAGTTTACCGTCAGTGATGCGAAATCCGGTAAAATTGTAGATCGAGATCCTGATCACGACCTTGGGATTTTCCGCAATATAGACACTACGCGTTCGCGTGTTCAGTTGAAAGAACTCGAACCCGAAATCCGCGAGTTCATTACCGGTCCTTCATTGATCAACTTTATGAAGTCCGGTAACCGCAGCCGTATACATCGTCCTGCCTATCCCGATTATGTCGTTGTAAAGCGATTCGATAAACATGGAAACGTCGTCGGTGGTATGCGGTTTATGGGTCTGTTTACTTCGATTGTTTATATCGAAACCCCGAACAATATTCCGATTATCCGCCGTAAACTGACAGCGATTCGTGAGAAGTCGGGTTTTGAGCGTTCGAGCCATAGCGCGAAAGAGCTCGATCGTATCCTCGAAGTGTATCCCCGCGACGAATTATTCCAATCCGATGTTGATCAACTTTATAAGACAGCCAATAGTGTTCTGAATATTCAGGAACGACGCCAGACGAGAGTGTACCTGCGCAAGGATACCTACAGTAAGTTTTTGTCGTGCATCGCATACACACCGCGTGATGTTTATAACACAGAGCTACGTCAGAAAATGGAAGATATTCTGGCTCAGGAATTCAGTCCACTAGACATAGAGTTCAACACTTATTTTTCAGAATCTGTTCTGGCCCGGACCCATTTTATTGTTCGCCTGAATCCAGAAAAAGAGCTGAGTTATGACGAAAATATTGTCGCCAATAAGATTCGTCAGGTGGTCCGCTCCTGGACTGATGATCTGCATATTGCGCTGGTGGAACAGGTCGGCGAAGAGCGCGGTAATGTTCTTTATCACGAATATCGGTCTGCCTTTCCGGCGGGCTACCGCGAGGACTTTTCTGCCCGCACTGCCGTAGCTGATATTCAGTATATGGATACCTTAAAGTCTGCCTCTGCAGGTGAACTCGGTATGTCCTTCTATCGGGAGCTGGAGGGAGGCCAGAATGAACTCAGGTTCAAGCTGTTTAACCCGGATAGCATTCTACCGCTGTCTGACATTATTCCTGTGCTCGAAAACTTCGGTCTGCGGGTGATGGGTGAGCATCCTTATGAGATCGTCTGCAGTGATGGCCGTCGTGTCTGGATTCATAATTTCTCACTGAAATATACCCTGTCTGACAGCATCAATATTGCCGAGGTGAAACAGGTATTTCAGGAAGCATTCCGTGCCATCTGGGATGGCCGGGCTGAGAACGACTCATTTAACCGGTTGGTGCTGGGTGCTAAGCTGGGTTGGAAAGACATCGCACTGCTCAGAGCCTACGCACGCTATATGAAGCAGATTCGCTTCGGTATTTCTGAGAACTACATTGCTGACACATTGAGCCGTTATATTCCGATCAGTGCTCAGATCGTTAATCTTTTTCATGCACGTTTTGGCCTTAATGATCAGTCTGCTGATGATCGTAATAAAGCCGTCGCTGAGGTTGAAGGTAAGATTCATGAAGCGCTTGACGGTGTAGATCAGCTTAATGAAGACCGAGCTATCCGTCGCTATATAGAGCTGATCAAGGCCACGCTGCGTACCAACTACTTCCAGCCAGATGCTGATGGAAAAACAAAGAGCTATCTTTCATTCAAAATTAAGCCGTCAGAGATCACCGATATTCCTCTGCCGCGCCCCATGTTTGAGATATTTGTTTATTCTCCCCGTATCGAAGGTGTGCATCTACGAGGCGGAAAAGTCGCCCGTGGTGGTTTGCGCTGGTCTGACCGCGTCGATGACTTCCGCACGGAAGTGCTGGGCCTGGTGAAAGCACAGCAGGTGAAAAACGCGGTCATTGTCCCTGTCGGTGCTAAGGGTGGCTTTGTGTCGAAGTGTCCACCGACTGACGGTGGACGCGATGCTTTTATAGCTGAAGGTGTGGCTTGTTATCAGACGTTCATTAGTGCGCTCCTGGATGTCACTGATAATTTGATTGAAGGTGAGATTGTTCCACCTGAGTCAGTGGTTCGTCACGACGAGCCTGATCCATATCTTGTTGTTGCAGCCGATAAGGGCACAGCAACTTTCTCAGACATTGCCAATGAAATTGCAGTCAACCGCGGTTTCTGGATGGGAGATGGTTTTGCTTCCGGTGGCTCGGTGGGTTACGACCACAAGAAAATGGGCATTACAGCACGCGGTGCCTGGGTGTCCGTGCAGCGTCACTTCCGTGAACGCGGCGTGAATGTTCAGACGGATGATTTCACTGTGGTCGGCATCGGTGACATGGCCGGTGATGTGTTCGGTAATGGCATGTTGCTGTCCGAGCACATTCAGCTGGTCGCGGCATTTAACCACATGCATATATTTATCGACCCTGAACCAGATTCAGCCTCTAGCTTCAAAGAACGAAAAAGACTGTTTGAGCTGCCGCGATCCAGCTGGGAGGACTATGATAAGTCTCTGATATCCAAGGGCGGCGGTATATTTTTACGTTCAGCAAAGAGTATCGACATTACGCCTGAAATGAAGAAACGTTTCGGTATCAAAGAGAGCAAGCTGGCACCGAATGAGTTGATTAAAGCGGCGCTGAAAGCTGAAGTCGATCTGATCTGGAACGGTGGTATCGGAACCTATATCAAAGCATCGTCTGAGCTTGATTCCGATGTCGGTGATAAGGCCAATGATACACTCAGAATTAACGGTAGAGATGTCCGTGCCAAAGTTATAGGCGAAGGAGGGAACCTCGGTGTAACTCAGCTAGGTCGTATCGAGTTTGGGCTGAATGGCGGTGCGTCGTACACGGACTTTATCGATAACGCAGGTGGTGTAGACTGCTCTGACCACGAAGTAAACATTAAGATTATGCTCAATGAGATCATGGATAATGGTGATCTCACTCGTAAACAGCGCAATCAGGTTTTCCTTGAGCAGACCGATCCTGTCGCGGATCTGGTATTAAATAACAACTACCATCAGACACAGGCGATTGCACTAGCCTATCGTGACTGCCGCGAACGTCTCGATGAATATATTCGTCTGATGAAGGACTACGAGCAGCAGGGCAAGCTCAATCGCTCACTCGAATTCTTACCGGATGAAGAAGAGTTACAGGATCGCCGCAATGATAATACGGGCCTGACGAAACCAGAGCTGGCTGTGCTGATTTCATATACTAAAGCGGATATGAAAGAGCGCTTGAATGCGTCGAAGATTACGTCTGATGAATATATTTCGAAGATTCTGTCGACGGCTTTCCCTGAGGCGCTGAATAAGAAGTTTTCTGAAGCCATTAATAACCATCGGCTACGTAAAGAAATCATCGCGACTCAGTTAGCGAATGACATGATTAACCACATGGGGATCACATTCGTGAACCGTCTGGGTGACTCCACTGGTGCTTCGATTACTGATATTGCGCGTGCGTACGTGACAGCACGTGATACCTTCTCGCTACATGAACACTGGCGGGAGATAAGTGCGCTGGACTACAAGGTCTCGACGGAAGTGCAGGAAAATATGATGGCGGAGCTGATGCGTCTGGTGCGACGTGCCACTCGCTGGTTCCTGCGTAATCGTCGTGTAGCGGTCGATATTGCCAGTGAAGTTGAACGCTTCGGCACGGCAGTTCAACACATAGCTCATAATCTGAGTTCGACTCTTAAGGGTGACGCACTCAAGCGCTGGCAGAAGGAGTTTGATAAACGACAGGAGCAGGGTGTACCAAAGACGTTAGCGGCGTTTACTGCCGGTGCAGGAGAACTTTATTCTTCGCTGGGTATTATCGAAGCGGCGGCTCAATCGGATTGCCCGGTCGAACGTGTTACTCAGGCCTACTTCGGTGTGGGCGATCACCTGTCGCTTAACTGGTTCTTGCGTCAGATTAATGATCTGCCCACCAGTAACCATTGGGAAGCGATGGCACGTGAAAGTTTCCGTGATGACCTTGATTGGCAGCAGCGGTCCTTAACCGTCGGTATCCTTAAAGGACACTCTGACGAAACAGATCTCGAACTGGCGATTGAGCACTGGGAGAAAGAGCAGGACATCCTGGTTGAGCGCTGGGGGCGTATGCTTGAAGATCTCAAAAGTATCGAGCAGACCAGCTTCCCGATGATTGCGGTCGCTCTGAGAGAGCTTCTGGACCTTGCGCAAGCGAGCCGCCACGCCTGAGATTTGATCTGATGCCTGCGCCGGTGTAAAACTGCGGTTTTCACCGGCGTGTATTCAGGTTTTGATCAGACTACTAGTTCTCCCTTTTCTGCTGTCGACACTTCTACCTTTTATTGCGAAAGCAGCAGAGGTTGATCATTTCAGCCAATTGCCTGCCGTGGACATGGCCGATAGCCGATCGCTTCTAAATGCAGAGGTTGCGCAGCGGATTGATCGTGCTCTGGTACGAGCTAACCGCAATGCTCCACACCTGAAACCCCGTAAAGTTCAGCGCGTTCCCAAACGGTCTCGTTGTGATGTGGATCGTCTGTACGACTCTTTCCGGGTGCTGTTGGCCCGGCCAATCGTGGGGCAGGTCGAGTCATTTGCTGAACAGCACCCTGATCTCGATCGTATTCGCATCACTCTTCCGGATTCTATCTATCGCGACTTCACCTGGCCGCATTCTCCGACCCTCGTTCTGTCTGAGCGGGTGGCGTCCGTCGTTCGTGTCGGCGAGCACTTTGTTGGTACCGATAAGTTTGGGCACTTCTTCACCGAAGGTTACAGCTACTTTCGCGAAACGGAGAGGATGGCTCTGCCGTTGAAGCACGCCTTCCTATTTGGGGAGTGGACTGAGTCAGTCTATTTTGGTGCTGAAACCACAGGGGTGTATTCGTTTGCTGATCTGGTCGCTAATTTTAACGGCCTCAGGTTCTGGAATCGTATTCTGTCGGAGTACCCGGACCCACTGTCAGAGCGGGCACTTCCACCTTATGTTACTTGTGAGGATGAAAAGTGGGTCGTTGCGGCAAAATTCGACTGGCGTGAGTACATTGATCCGGCCTGGAATGAGAGTGTTAACTGCTCGATGATGCGTACACTCGGCCTGCTCGAGAAGGTACTTAATACCGGGCCTGTGTGTAATCCAACGCTGTTGCCGTGGCAGCGTTATGGCGAACTGTCGCCTGTGCTTTTTAACCAACACGGTCTTGCGGTGCTACCGGATTATCTTCAGCCCGAGGTTATTCTGACTCAGCGTCACCCTGAACTTATGACCGAAAGCCGTATTTCCTGGATAAAAGGCGTTCGGGAGTGGCTGGAAAAATGGCGTATCCGGCAGGATGTGAAGCGTGAACAACGCGCGGTTGCGGGCGATCGGCAGGGAGTCGCACCATGATGCAACGAATCGTTGTCGACCTGAATATCAGCAGCGATGAGTATCTCCGCTACTATCAGGGCGATGCCCGGACGGTACTGGCGTATTCAACCGATGGCAGGAAGGTACGCTTTCCGGCAGGCGTGCTGCAGCGCGTTGTCACCCGTGATGGTGTGCGCGGACGCTTTGCGATTCTGTTCAACCAGCAAGGCAAATTCGAGGGAATTGAGCGCGTCGGCTGACTTTTTAGCCGAGAGGGATCTACAGCGGCCGCATTAGTCCCTATAATGCGCGCAAATCTATTATCACCCTGATGTATTGAGAGATAGCTATGAGTTGGTACAGCCTTGCCCGACAGTTCCTGTTTATGATGGATGGAGAAACATCCCATGATCTGGGGCTGAAGATGCTGGGCAGAGCTGAGAAGCTTGGTGTACTGGGTTTACTGGCTAAGAAGGTGCCAGATCAGCCAGTAACCGTAGCTGGAATTACCTTTCCGAATCCGGTCGGACTGGCGGCGGGGCTGGATAAAAATGGCGATTACATTGATGCTTTTGCGCGCCTGGGTTTTGGTTTCATTGAGATCGGTACTATCACACCGCGTCCACAGCCTGGTAACCCAAAGCCGCGTCTGTTCCGTTTGCCGGAAGAGCGCGCCATCATCAACCGCATGGGCTTCAACAATAAAGGTGTTGATCACCTCGTTGAGCAAGTAAAGAAAGCGAAGTTTAAAGGTGTGCTGGGCATCAACATCGGCAAGAACTTTGACACCGCTGTTGAAGATGCGACGTCCGATTACCTGATCTGCCTTGAGAAGGTCTATCAGTACGCCACGTATATCACGGTCAATATCTCTTCACCGAATACACCAGGGCTGCGCACCTTGCAGTACGGCGATGCACTACGTGACCTGCTGATGCCGCTGAAAGCGCGTCAGGCCGAGCTGGCAAAAGAGCATGGCTACAAGCCAATCTTCGTGAAGATTGCGCCCGATATGGAAGACGCAGAAATTGATACTGTGGCGCAGACGCTTCTCGATTGTGAAATCGACGGCGTCATTGCGACCAACACCACCTTGTCTCGTGAAGGCGTTGAAGGTTCTAAGCATGGCGCTGAGGCTGGTGGTTTATCCGGCGCGCCGGTGACCGATCTTTCAACCATGACCATTGAGCGCCTGTGTGGTGTGCTGGGCGATCGTCTGCCGGTGATCGGCGTTGGCGGTATTCTTGAAGGTGAAGACGCGGTTGATAAAGTACGTGCAGGCGCATCTCTGGTGCAGGTTTACTCTGGCTTTATTTATCGTGGTCCAGAGCTGATCGGTGAGTGTGTACGCTCTCTCAGTAAAGCCTGATCGACACTGATTAAATAACAGCAGATAAAAAGCCCGGCAAAGCCGGGCCAAGCTCCCCGGGTGGGGGAGGCGTGAGTCTGACGAAACTCGTCAGGAGTGGAGTAAAATTCTTCAGTGGCGGGTAATTACACCGCCATTCGATGAATACCAGAAACGCCGGTATAACCATCCCAGTTGTCTTCGCGTCCGGATCGCCAACCAGCCATCCAGTCGTCGTGTGTTGGGCCTGCTGGGGCCAGATCTTTGGAGCGGCGTTCTACGCCTGCCCGGTAGCCACGTGCAAAGGCTCTTTCCTGCATGTCGCGTTTCTGTCTTTTCATAGAGTTGCTTCCTCGCTGTTATTAAAACATCGGTTAGCCACAGAAAAATCGGCGGACCACGTATAGTTGTACCGTGACAACACGGTGAATGTTAATGAATTATTTCTTCTAAGTGATAAGGTTTTAGCGCCTTTTCGCTATTACCCTGAGTGTATGAATGTATGAGTGACGTAGAATATAACGATCCAAATACCAATTGGCTGGCTGTCTGTGCAAAAGGCACCGAGGCACTGCTGGCCGATGAAATCAGACACTTAGGCGGAAGTGTTGATAAAGAAAGCCACATTGGCGTCTATTGGCACGGTGATCTTGAAGCGGCGTACCGGGTGTGTTTATGGTCACGTCTCGCCAGCCGATTGCTGCTTCCATTACTGGAATGTCAGGTAGAAAGCGCCGATGAAATGTTCAAAATGGCGAAGACGGTCGACTGGCCCTCTTTATTTCCTGTTGAAGCCACGTTCCGTATCGATTTTCACGGCAGCAGTCGTTTTATCAACAACACTCAGTTTGGTGCGCAGCGCATCAAAGATGCGGTGGTCGATGTCTTCCGTGAGCAGACGGGCGTGCGTCCATCGGTCGATAAGTCGGGTGATATCCGTATCGAAGCCCAGTTGCGCAAAGGGCGTCTGTCGCTGTTTCTGAATGTCTCCGGGGACAGCCTCCACCGTCGGGGCTATCGCCTGCAGCCGGGTAAAGCACCGCTGAAAGAAAACCTGGCCGCGGCCCTGCTGATCCGTGCGGGTTGGCCTGAGTTGGCAAAAGAGGGCAAGACCCTCGTTGATCCTATGTGTGGCTCCGGCACCTTGCTGATTGAAGCCGGGCTCATGGCCGCAGATGTTGCACCAGGGCTTAACCGACAGGGTTGGGGTTTCGATCGCTGGAAGAGTCATGAGCGTAAGCTCTGGATGAAGCTGGTTGATGAAGCGCGCCAGCGTCGTACCGATGGCATCAATGCTATGAAGAACCGTCTGTATGGCTTTGATATTGATTCTGAGCAGCTGAATGCGGCAAACAAGAACCTGGAGCGTTCAGGTCTGGCTGGCAAGGTGCATCTGGAGCGCCGCGATATTAACGATCTGCGCGTGCAGAAAGAGGTGATACAGCAGGGCGGTATGGTGATTTCTAACCCGCCTTATGGTGAGCGCCTGAGCGAACTACCTCAGCTGGCGCCTCTGTATCAGCAACTGCATGATGCCACGATGAAATTACCTGAGTGGCGTGTTGCTATCTTTACCGGCAATACGGACCTGGCCCGCGCTATCCGTCGTCCTCTTGATAAACAATATAAGTTTATGAACGGCAAAATCGAAACCAAGCTGTTGGTCTTCGGCGCCGCTGATGAACGTTCCTCTCGACCGCAGCCAACGGCCATTCGTGGCCCGGTAGAGGCGTTTGCCAATCGTTTGAAGAAGAACATGAAGAACCTCGGTAAGTGGGCAAACCGCGAGAACGTTCATTGTTACCGCATTTACGATGCGGATATTCCGGAATACGCGGTGGCGGTCGATCGCTACGAAGACTGGCTCCACGTTCAGGAATACGTGCCGCCTAAATCGATTGACCCTCAGGTCGCCGAGAAACGTCTGCTGGATGTTCTGGCAGCCTTACCTGAAGTCACTGGCGTACCTGCGGAGCAGATTGTTCTTAAGCGTCGTGAACGTCAGAGTGGTAAACGTCAGTACGAAAAGCAGAGCGATGAAAAGCGCACCATGAGCGTCCGCGAAGGGCAGGTGAATGTGCTGGTGAATCTTCGTGACTATCTCGATACAGGCTTGTTCCTTGATCACCGGCCGACACGTCTGCATATCGCGAAACAGGCGGGCGGTAAGCGTTTCCTTAACCTGTTCTGCTATACGGCGACCGCGTCGCTGCATGCCGCGGTAGCCGGGGCAAAGACGACCAGTGTGGACATGTCGCGGACTTACCTCAACTGGGGGCGTGATAATTTCCGTGCTAATGATCTGAACCCGGACGGGCACAGTTTTATTCAGGCCGACTGCCTGCAGTGGCTGAAAGACGACACCGGCGAGTACGATCTTATCTTTATGGACCCGCCGACTTTTTCAAACTCGAAGCGTATGGAAGGCGTACTCGATATTCAGCGTGACCACGTTGACCTGATCCGCATGGCGATGGACCGGCTGGCACCGGGCGGAACACTGATCTTCTCTAACAACCTGCGTAAGTTCAGCCTCGACCGTGAAGCCCTGTCAGAGTTCAGCATCCGGGATGTGACTGGCAAGTCGATCCCTAAGGACTTCGAACGTCGCCAGAATATTCATGTGTGTTTTGAAATTTCGCACGGCAATTAAACTTTAAGTTTAGCTTAACCAGGGAGGGTTAAAGCATGTCATTAAAATCGAACTGGCCACAAATCAAACGCACGTTAGAGCAGTCGCAGACCTCAGCAGTGCACTGCTCTATTGCGACGGTCTGTCCTGACGGTACTCCGCATATTACCCCTGTCGGCACGGTATTCCTCCGTGATGATCAGACAGGGTTCTTCTTCGATCACTACGCAGTGTCATTGGGTGAGAACATAGACTCGAACCCAAGCGTCTGCGTGTCGGCAGTAAATGTGGGGCGCTGGTTCTGGCTTAAGTCGCTGCTAACAGGACGTTTTGCCTCGGAACCCGGAGTCCGGCTCTACGGCAAAGCTGGCCCGGCACGGCCAGCCACGTCTGAAGAACTCCAGATGATTCATAAACGCGTTGCTTCGACCCAGTGGTTGAAGGGAGCACGGATGCTCTGGAGTGATTTTGAGATAGTCAGAGACATCGAGTTTACTGATTTTAGGCCCGTGGCCTATCCAATGATGATGGATGGGATGTGGCCTGCAGATTGAATGCACTATTGAAGTGCAATCACATTTTCTGTGTTAGATGTTGGTGCCATATTGGGGTGGGTTTGGTTGATCATTCTTTTCGCGTACGAATTCCTGCATCACGCTAGCGCACGTCAGCTCTATAGTTGTGCGTTTTCTATTGCTCGATTGTCGCAAAGTGGACAAAGTGGCACGCCTTCTGCTTAAACGTTCCCCTATCGAAGGATTCTAATGGGCTTTTGCCCTGATGTTGCGCAAAGGGCACCGCTAGAGTGCGCCGCGCCAAATACACATTTAACGAACTATCAGAGGACAACTCGTGGATATCACAGGTATCAACTCCGCTGTCGAAACTCTTATGTACAGCGCGAACACAATGTTTATTCTGCTGGGTGCCATCATGGTACTGGCGATGCACGCGGGCTTCGCATTTCTAGAGGTCGGTACAGTACGTCATAAGAACCAGGTAAATGCTCTGGTAAAAATCATTACTGATTTCGGTATCTCAACCATTGCCTATTTCTTCATCGGTTATCAGGTAGCCTACGGCATGGATTTCTTCGCCAGTGCTGCGGAGCTGACTGAAAACAATGGCTATGAGCTGGTGAAGTTCTTCTTCCTGCTGACCTTTGCGGCGGCAATTCCAGCCATTATTTCTGGTGGTATTGCTGAGCGTGCGAAGTTTTACCCAATTCTGATTGCTTCTGCCCTGACGGTTGCATTCGTATATCCATTTTTTGAAGGCATCATCTGGAACGGGAATGCCGTTTTTGGTTTCAGCCTGCAAGCATGGTTAGAAGAAACGTACGGTGCTGGCTTCCACGATTTCGCAGGCTCAGTCGTTGTGCACGGTGTTGGTGGCTGGATTGCCTTTGCAGCTGTCTTCCTGCTGGGCGCTCGTCGTGGCCGTTACCGTGACGGTAAAGTCACCGCATTTGCTCCTTCAAACATTCCTTGGTTGGCTATGGGTGCATGGATCCTGACTGTTGGCTGGTTCGGTTTCAACGTGATGTCTGCACAAACACTTGACGGTATTTCGGGCCTGGTCGCTGTGAACAGCCTGATGGCGATGGTTGGCGGTGTTGTTGTTGCAATGATCGTTGGTCGCAATGACCCGGGCTTTATCCACAACGGTCCTCTGGCAGGTCTGGTTGCTGTGTGTGCGGGTTCAGACGTTCTGCATCCCATAGGTGCTCTGCTGGTCGGTGGTGTTGCTGGTGCGCTGTTTGTGTGGGTATTCACTCTGGCTCAGAACAAGTTCCCTAAATTCGATGACGTACTTGGTGTATGGCCTCTGCACGGCCTGTGTGGCGCGTGGGGCGGCATTGCCTGCGGTATCTTCGGCACAGAAGCAATGGGCGGCCTTGGTGGCGTCAGCCTGATGTCACAGCTGATTGGTACTGTTGCTGGTATCGCAGTCGCTCTGATTGGTGGTTTTATCGTTTACGGTCTGGTGAAGGCTGTATCGGGTATTCGCCTGAGCGAAGAAGAAGAGTTCAACGGTGCTGACCTGTCGATCCATAAGATTGGTTCGACTAACAACGACTGATTTTCAGTACTGTTGAAAAAACCCGCTTCGGCGCACTGCTGTCCCACAGTTTTGGGACAGCAAATGAAAAAGCCTGACTCCGAGTGTTATTCTGTTGTTACCACACACCAGAAAAACCAAGGAATCAGGCT
>MDSX01041234.1_pt1 | contig 38343 bp, 44 predicted proteins | sample 811141 | NCBI WGS metagenome assembly MDSX01 (sample SAMN05326642, study PRJNA326480) | marine metagenome | isolation source: seawater | place: Atlantic Ocean: South East | collected 2010 | reverse complement strand
TTTTTAATACAATCAACAATATATTCTCTATCTTCTTGAGTGACCCACCAACCGACTGGTATGCATATCATTTCATCTACAATACTTTCTAATTTCGGTAATTCCACTTTATATTTTGATACACAACTATGTTTGTCATTACGCTCATGCACTCTGGATACCATAATACCGGCATCGTTCATCTTTTCCATAAATTTGTCACGACGTTTGACTTTTATAGTATAAAGCCAATATGCGCTGTCAAATCCTTCTTTATTTTCCAATAACTCTACGCCATCGACTCCTTGTAATTCTTCATTATAGTATTTAGCATTGTCTTGGTGCTTACCTACTATCCAATCTGCGTGTTTTAAATTTTCAATACCTACAGTAGCGTTAACGTCATTCATATGAAATTTAAACCCTGGCTCAGGTATATCAGATTCACATCTAAAGTCTTTCCTATCTCCTGATCTGTCTATTCCGTACCAACGCAATAGTTTAGCCCGCTCGTTTAATCGCAGATACGGACTCCCAATAAAGCCTCCATCAACACTAGTGATATGTTTTATTGCTTGTGTACTAAATGTCGATAAGTTACCTTGGAATCCAACATATTCACCTTTATATTTAGATCCGAATGCGTGAGCACAATCTTCAATAATTAAAATGGTCGTACCCCATTTTTCCTCAGCGCGGTTGACTATCATTTTAAGTCTATCCATATCAATTGGGTAACCTCCCCAATGTACTACTGTAATTACTCTGGTATTGTATGAAATCTTAGTTTCTAAATCGTCCAGATCCATATTCATAGTATTCGGATCCACATCAACCCATTGTAGTTGCAAACCATTTAATAATATTGGCCAATTTGTTGCAGTACAAGTTAATGGTGTTGTTAACACTACTGAATTATGTCGGTTAAATCCTTCCCATTTTTTTACATCACCGCCCCAATAATATGATGTCTCTAAATACATCGGATCTTTTAACATATGATAGATCAAATGCTCTGCTGATGTAGCTGAATTACATGTTATTATATCTTGTGACGCAGGAGTTTGGTTGCAATAAAATTCACTCTTTAATGCAGTTTCAAATTCAAGCACTTTAGGTCCTTCACCAATATAGCCACTATCCAACACTTTCTGTACTGCAGGACTAGCATCAGGGGACATAAACACTTTAAATAATGGAATTTGTTTCATAATCTATATTAATTTATCGTACATTTCATTTTGGCGCTTTTGCCTATCCAACTCTTTAAGGTGTATTAAGCAATACGCTTGATTGTCTGGATCTATTCGTGACTTATCAAAACCGATAGTTTGTATTGGTATCGATGTGAATGATTTAAGGCCGACTAGTCGCTCATGAACGTTACCTTGCCACTTAATGTACGGAGAATTTCGCAACAATCGTCCTTGTCGGTCTGGGAAATTGACTACTACATTATCATATGGCTTCGCTACTGGAAACTCTATATGACTTACGTTCCAATTTTGTGATATTACATATTCGTCAGTAAGTCCTTGTACACAATTGATCCTTGAGATGTAAAATGCATCAATACCATCTTCCTCAGCCTGCTGTAACAAGTATTGTAGACCGTCTCCTAATAATTCAACGCCTAAATATTCGTCAGCATCAATTTGGAATATAAAATTTTTAGTACATTTCGACTTGAGATTATTTTTAAAGGCTGCAAAGTCACCATTTAATGGGAATTCTACAACGAGAAATTCACACTTAACTACTTCTTCAAATGCTTGGCAAACTCCAGCTACCTCATCTGTAGTATTCCCTTTATCGAATTGAACTACTATTTGATCGGTTCGATGTACTGAAGCATTTAATTGAGTTAGTAATATATCAAGCTCTTCATGCTCGTTGCATACTGGAATGCCAAATGATACTGGTATATGTTTATGTACCATGATTAATCAAGTCCACTTAACTGTTCTTGAACCAAATCTTGGTATGTCCCAAATGCAAGTTCAAATTCGTCTAGAGCCCAAACGTCGTTTGGCTTTTCTGAAACTTTAAATAAACCGATTCTCACACCTTCTTCTGTCTGGATTGGTAGTCGGACTATCTGTTCAGTATCAAGCTCATTTTCTGATTCTATTGGATTGATGTCTGATATAGCCCAGTTAAGTTGATTATGACTGTCTAATACTGGATGTAACATCCCATACGGACTTAATGTCATCATTGGATACCATACCACTCCTAAATCATCAGTATGTTTAGCAGACACAACATATTCAGGCATCTGTTTTTCTATAACTGCAAGTATTTCTGCATTATCCGTTCTCCATGCGCCATGATACGTCTGATAACCTGTATCCATGCATACTTTATATAAATCATCCTTACCTTTAGGATCTTTTACAGTTTCGACAAGTACTGAAAAGTTCCCTGTAATTGGTGACTTTTCATCGTATGTACTTTTAGGAGTATCTTTTGGCTTACTCTTTTGTTTAAGTTTTATCATCTCTGTCAATTATTTATGTAATATAATATAAGTAAATTATATCAGGCGTCCAAATTTAGTACAAGTTATTTTTTAACCTTTCTTCTAGATGGCAACTTAAGTGTCTTTTCTATAGGCTTTCCTGACGCTATTAAATACTTATCTGTATTATCTATGAAATCTTCCAACTTAGTCTGCATATGATCTATAGTAAATTTGGATAAGGTATGTTCCCTTTGGCACGCTGCACGTTCGAGAGCATCATTATATCCTTTATATATGTTATGTAATGCGTGTGCTGCAAAGGTATAATTAACCGTAAACCATTTAGATTCAGCAATAATCCATTGGTTGACCGCAGATGGATGGACGTTAGCTACCTGGCCTGGTAATAATGTACAATATTCTGGATTTAGGAAATCTACTTGTCCTGACCAATTAGGCGCTATTATCGGCTTTCCTGTTGTTGTAAATTCAAGTAATGGTCTACCAAAACCTTCACCTTTAGTAAATGATATCATAGTTTTTACCTTGGGGTGGTTATATAAACTATTCATCTCCTCATCAGTCAAGTCCCCATTGATATAATATACTGATGGTAGTTCTATATCAGATCCAGATTGTTTAATAAGATCTTGAACTTGTTGTATTTTTTGCGTTATAGTATCCCGCTCGACGACTGAAAATCCAGCCATCCCCGTCTTGAGTATTATCGCAGGTCGATTTGATTTCTTGGAATCTTTGAAGGTATTTAAGAATGTATGCAACATCATACCAACATCTTTTCTATCATGACCGAGCTCACCTTGAAGCCAATGCCCTACGAATAAGTAACAATGCTTTTCTGGAATGGAATTTAGATGTTCTGTTATGCCTTGATCCAAATCTTTAATTGGAGTCTTTTTATATGTAGTTATATCAACGCCTTCAAATAAAACTTCACAAGGTGTTGTCAATTTTAAATTGCCAATCGTCTGACCTGTTTTCTTATCACGCTTCTGATACTCTATCTCCGTGAATACCGCCTTTGCGTGATTACTACTCGTCAAAACTAAATCCATTCGGTTACAGCCTTCAATCCACTCTGGTTTACAATTATCTGTTTCTATACCTGCCGTAAGTCCTATATTAAACTTTCCTGCTGCTTGGAATTCGACTGGTATTGTGCAATGTATGAATACATCAGGCTTATCAGTTAATGCTTCGTATGTAATACAATCTAATATAGCTTTATGAGCTGGTATATCAGCATTGAGTGCATCTGTAGGAGTTGTACCCCAACCAATAGGAACAATCCTTAAATTATAACCGGCATTGATTAGTGCCGTACATATATCCCTACTTCTCGCTCCGTATCCTGATCTGGTTTTTACAGGACCAGCAAATGCGATTGTTTTATCTTTTGTAATCATTAAAATAACCTTTTTATTTATTGAAACTATTTTTTGTTATATTTATAAAGTTATACCCGATTCTGCAATTTCATCTGCTTCGGTGACTTTAATCATTTCATACCTTTTACCACCTTTCCATATATCCAATATCGTTTGGAGTCCATTCGCCATTTTAGCAGACATTTGTTGACCGCTCATACCTGATTCCTCTGACAATACCCATTCTCTGCCGACTTTACCACGTCTCTGTAACTCCTCTTTTGGAATTTCATAAACTTCCTTCAATACTCTTGCTAAATCTTTAGCACACGCACGATCATCCATAATATATGGCGTTGTTACCGAACCTTGGATTGAAATATTGGATGGGTATATGGGAAATGCCCACTCACCGTGCTCTTTATAAGTTCCTCGATGATTGCTTGTAACTTCCGAGTTTGGCGTAAACCATTCACCACCGTCATCAACAAATCGCATTTGGTCTTGTAATCCACCTGTTGTATTATTAATAACTGGCGTACCTGCCATTATAGATTCGGCTGATGATAATCCGAAACCTTCATTACTTGCTATATTAACTGTTACGTCAGCTAAGTTATAAAAGTAATTCATATGATTGGTAGGAATCTTTCCAGGGCTAAATATTATATTACAATCTGGTGCAACCATTCTCTTTACAGCTACTAAATCTGTACCATTGGGGTCTACAGGTTTTGTATGTAATAATAGACCAACTTTTTTACGAACTGATTTTGGTAAGCTATCCACAAAAATCTTAAATGCTAAAATAACATCCGAAACACTTTTTCGCCTTATATTTCTATTAGTCCAAAATACAAGGAACTCAGTCTTATGTTTGTCGAGAAATTGATCTTTAAATTTAGTATACTCTTCATAATCCACGTGGTTCTCATCAATAACATTATATGCTACTGAATCTATTCCGTGGGGGACATAATCTGTTACTACATCACCAGGTTTATATTCCGCTAAATCAGGTTTGTTTTGTAAATTAAACGTCTTAACTCCTGCGTGCTCTAATACTTTATTATGTATTAAATGCGACTGTTTACTAATCCCCATTATCAAATCGCATGACGCATATGATGATTTATTCCAAATTGGATATGGAAAGTTATCCCAAATAGCATAATAACAAATTGGAATATTATATTTGTTATGTATTTCATGTTCCATTTGATATAACCACTGCCAAAATCGAGGATCTGTAAAGTGGAGGATGGCATCAGGCTTTTCAGCCTCTATCAATTTACGCAATTTAGCTTGATCTCCATATCCGTTGCATGGATATATTTTGACTGACGCATCCGTGATTCCAGTCTCTAGCGCTACTTGTTGACTCACGTCTAATATTTGACCTTCCTTAGTGTGATTGATTGCAGCTCCAAGTTGTACCCAATTGAATTGATCTACTGTTCCATATACGAAAGTTTTGGACATTGTAGCAATACCAGACGTGGTAGACATATCATCACTTAATAATAATATCTTCGGGCGCTTCTTCTGAGCCTCCGTAACTTTTTTTAGTTGGGGTAATTTACTCATTGTATTTAAAACCTTTTTATTTTACTATAAATATGTTTTTGTTTGGAATCAAATCGAAGTTTCTGATAACCTTTTACTATAATTCATATAGCTATTTTATTATTGTATGAGGTATGCCTCGCTTAATAGCATTCTTATGTAAATATTCTAAATCCGATTCCAATTTTCCTGATTGATGGACAAAGATAATTAATTTGTCCACATTATTTAATAAAATTCTGTATCTATCATAGAAATGACTAGGATGGAATCCTTTACCAAAATATGATTCAGGCATTGCAGAATACATACGCTGACCTGTAAATGATGGATTATATTCCTGATATTGCATATTGAATTCTAATGCATATTTCTTCGCCCAACGCTCAGCTCCTTGATCATTACCTCCTGACATTATTATTGCTGTTGGTCCAAATTGGCTATGGATTTTTTTGATAAATTCTGCAACCTTTCTCTGGGAGAAATAATCTTTACTCCCCACAATTCCTATCTTCTCCATATTAGTTTGAATTTATCCTATTTTCGCTTGGACATAAATCTTGACGATCTTTATATTCGCAAAATTTACAATTATAATAGTTCTTACCCCCAAGAGCTGGATGGGCTTTATCTATATACTGACCAGTTGCATCAAACCCAGCGTCTATAAATTCTTGGAATAATTTTCCAACCCTCTTGACTGACACACTTCCTGCTGCAGGTGCAAATTGACTCACTCTACTAATTGGCCATAAAGAGTCAGGATCAATCTCTTGACGTACGATGAAATATTCAATTTTTACATCATTAGGGTCAATACCAAACTTTTCGCAAAAGAGTTTCTTGTAAAGTACTAATTGATCGGTCGTCTTCTTATCCTTCCTTTTATATTTATTCCACCCTCTCCTAGCTGTCTTAATATCAATGATTGTATATTTTTTGTCACGCGTATCATAAAATACTAAATCCAAATGGGACTGTAGTCGTATTGTCGGTCTATTAGGATCTGGAATAGCTTGTAGAGGGAGCTCTATTGCCATTAATTTTGTACCTTTAGTACTAAAATATGCCGATCTCTTCTTTTTTAAATAATTTAAGATCTGACACCCGTCAGAGAAGAATGTTCCTAATTCCTCTTTACTGGAGAAATGACTTCCATGCTTTTCGACTCGATTGACATATTCCGTCTTCATGTTGTCTAAGAGCATTGCATTCAAATCCATTTCATTCGCTGCTTTTGCTGTCTTTGTATAACAAACGTGCAGCCAAGTTTGAATAGTATTATGCATTGATGTGCCATATACAAAATAAATACTTTCACTAGGCACTTTATGTTTACGTACATAAGCTAACTCCCATGATTTAGGACACTTACGGTATTTAGAAAACTGACTGAATGATACGATTTTATCTTTACTCCAATCTATTTCTGTTTCTGTAGATAAACCAAATATACCTTGTGCGTATTTTATTTCCCCTGACATATCATTTATAATTTAATACCATAACTCTTTTTTGCATCCTTTTCGGAGATTCCATATGCTTGAAGATACTCCATTAATGATTTATTACCTACTGTCGGATCTTTAAGGATCATTGATAAATTCTCCTCCGTCTCCGCAATCGACCATCCCTCATTTGATACTAACAATTCAATCAATTTAGGTGAGAATTTATCTCCCTTAGTTTTCTTGGCTTTAATATATTTAGACCAAAATTTCTGTTTGGGCAATAAATCACAATATAGTCTATATGCCTCTTTGGGAGCCATCTCAGTAAGATTGAATTGTTGTAAATAATTAATAACGCCAACATAATCTGGATGCATACTAATCCAACGGTTCATCATGAATACTGAAAATGCTTTTCTGTCAGTTTCCGTAAGACCTTCCCATGGAGTTTTAGCTCCAAAAACACAATTGATAAAATCAATTATTGATTTAGGTTTATGTTTAGTCATTTGGATTCATGGTTATGATTTTGCCTTTCTGTTCTGATTCAGATAGTTTATCTGCATTTTCTTGCATTTCATCTTCTGGTAACATATCCGAGATAGGTGTTCCGCAATCACTACATCTAAATACTGGCATAGGTATTAATTGATCTTTGGGGGCTCCGATGACTAAAGCAGGCATACGTCTAAATGCAAATACTTGATTAAAAAACATTCCTCCACAATTTTTACATTCTTCTTGTGTAGTGCTTCGCATTATTTCTGCGGAGTCTAAATTATTCAAATCACTCATTTTTGTTCTTCTTTTAAAATTATTTATTCTGAATATGTCCGATAATTTCTACAAACATTGCTACAACATTTATTTCTTGATCTACAACATGTACACCGTCTCGTTGCGCCTTCGCTATCTCAATTATACAAGCAGCTTGCGTACCCTCAGGTGCAAACTCATCAATATGATCAAATAAAAACCTATATAAATCTTCAAACATTCGAACCTTCGAATCGGCTATAATCTGCCTGATATCCTTATACATATTTTTAGCTGTAGATTTTGATTTCAATACATCTAAAATCTTACCCAAGTAATTAACTTCCAATACCTGCTTCTTAGTTAATTTTAATTTACCATTTTGGACTTGACTTTGTGCTGATGATATAACTCGCCTCAAGTCAGGATAATTATTATTAACAATCACACCAACATCGCTCATCTCGAAATCTACACCTTCAGTCTTTAATATGTCGACTAACCTAAGTGCTACATCCTTCTTATTCGGTGGTAATACTTCAAATACAGTACAACGACTCCTAATAGGATCTAATATCTTTTCTGGATAGTTGCACGTCATAATAAACCGAGACGTCTTTGAAAATTGCTCCATTAAATTACGTAATACGGCTTGAGCATTTATAGTTAAATAATCTGCCTCATCCAAAAATACAACCTTCCATTTTTTAAAACCTACTGTACTAACAAAAGTTTTAATTTTATTTCTAATCGTCTCGATGCTATTTTCGTCTGACGCGTTTAGCCTTAAGACATCGCAATCAATTGCATTTGTTAACACGTTACCCAAGGTTGTCTTGCCCGTACCTGCTCTGGCGTGGAATAGTAAGTGTGGGATATCATTAGCTTCAATATACTTAGCCATTATATCTTTTAGATCTTCACTACCTACATATTCCGATAATATTTTAGGTCGATACTTCTCCACCCATAAACTATTTGTAACTGGATTATTGAACATATTTTCTATTTATTTATTGTATTATAATATAAGTATTTGTTTCCATATAACCAAGTAATCATCAAGTTATGTTGGAAATGATATCCTTTAATTGTTGACTATCAAAATATTTCATATGAATTTTCTCTACTTCATCCGTTAGATTGTAATCGCTATAATTTTCCACCGCATCTTTAATTCGCGTATGTATCTGGTCGCGATTCCTAATATAGTTTAAATATGGGAGTTTTAAAATCACCTTATCGTATAACCATTTGCTATCAAACATTTCTTGATATATTGGTATATCTGGTAATACTGGTATACACCCTAATGACATCGCTTCTAGAACTGAATAAGGGTTGGAGTCTGTATTGCATGTTGATAATACTACCTTTGCCCTACTTAATAGTTTTACATAACTTTTATGAGGCAAGTCCTTCTCATACGCATTTACAAAGGTATATTCTGGAAACTCCTTTTGTAGTGCGGTAAATATTTTCAAGTCGTGATAATCATGTGGTGATGTATTCATTATCACTAAATCCTCCTTCACTTCATTAAACTCAGCCGCCTCTTCCCTAACTGCATTTATAGCAGCAGTAAAAGGTAACGAGCATTGTAAGACTTCATTGCCTGACTTCTTAACATGGTAATGTTTAAATTTGTCAAGACTCGATTCTAAAAATACTAAATTGTAATCGTAACATTCAACTAAACACCTTTCAAATTTCTGAGACCAATTATAATTGGTTCCGCGCAATCTCTTTCGTGTAGTCCCACTATCATGGTAAATTCCGTCAGTCCAAAATCCGAGCATCTTAAACTCCTTCCCAGAAGTTACGCGATATTCATGCAAATCAATCGCTAATGTAGATCGCGCATCTGGAAATATTATAATTGTGTCATCATCAATCTCGTCCTTAAGATACCAACTTAAGTTTTTTGATAATGCTGACAGGATTTGGAATTTTGCATACTCAAAATCTTTCACTTTCACTCCTGGAATAATTCCTGAAGCGTCTATATCACTTCCAATCAAATCCAAATGGACACTGTCCCATCTTTTATCGTATGCTACTCCTCCTGCCGCATTATCTATAATTAAAACCTTGGATGGCATTACACCACCTCTACGATTTTTGTTTGGATTGCAGATTTTATTCTGTAATCTCTAATGTCTCCAACTTGCTCAAAGTTACCAACTATGTTCGCTTCTGCCTCAGTTACACCTGTTGCTAAAGTCATGAATTGTTCAACATGTTTTTTATATTTACCGTTGTTTGTCTCCTGAGTGATTTGAACATCAACCCTGAAGTATCGTCTACCATCTGTACGCATGATTATTTTTTTTAATTATTTAGTTTATAATTTCCCTGCACTCTATTATCTAGAGGGATTATCAAACATTGCTGGGTTATCTAATATTAGATTCAATTTGTCTTCCATAGCGATTACGCCATATTTACCAACACACTCAATAAATACATCTATTGTATGAAGTTCAGTTAAAGATAAATCTTTGAAATGTCTGTATGGTTTGTCATACGCCTTTGCGTATATGTCCCCTGTAAAACTTTCTGGAGATACTCTATTTACTATCATAAGGTTATATCTATTGAATTAAAATGTTCTGGTATATCAAATGGAGTTCCTATATTGACAGTCGGTATATATTCAATTGCTTGAACTTGTCCGAGCTCGTCTAAACGCATAATATAGCTGTTCGCTTTATGTCGTTTGATATAGATACCCATCCAATCTTCTTCAAGATTCTGGACAATACTGCCCCGTTTAAAGTTGCGTTTCGTCGCCATGATTACAAATATGTTCTTTATTAAATGTCGACTTAAGCCAACACCAGCAGTAATTGTATCCAACTACTATTGCGCCAAAGCTAAACAATAGGTTAGGATGCGATTCCCCGCATAGGCCCAGGCTATGTCTGATAATCTCTAGCATAATTTACTTATTTTCTGATACTGATAATTTACGATATTCCGTTACAAGTTTTTTCAACTCGCCAATATACTTACGAGCGCTTTGCTGAGATTTTTTTGTCGAACCATTATGCGCTGCTTGAAAATCACTCCAAAGAGCTTCCATTTGTTCGAATACTTGATTTGAATTGTCCATAATTCTTTCTGTTTTTAATAAAATTGTTTATAAAATATAATTACTATTTATTTAGTTTCATTATCATTGGCATCTGCCTCATGAAACCATTTTCATCATCCATCCCCTTTCCGAAGCACCATTCGTCTGTAGTAAACCCGCTCCATACTTCTGAATATAATGTTTTCAGTTCATCTATCGGAGTTGAATCTCGTCTAATCAAACTGCATAATATCATCTCAGATGGGTTATATAATTGTTTATACCTCGTACCTAAAATCATTGCAGTCTCCCCGCTATCAATAATATCGTCAAATACATATAATCGCTGACCGTCTGTGATTTTATTGCCGACTTGATTAAATTCATATCTACTAGCAGGCATCTTTTCAGTACCCTCGTAAGTAGACACTTTGACGAAATCCATTCTAATATCAAATGCTAAATATTTCATCACTCCAGTATAAAACATCACACCGCCATTTAATACACATACTCCAGTACTAGGTAACGGATTCTCTTTATGATGTTTGTTTATATGTTTCGCTAAACTGTATTCATAATTACCAATTTCTGTATCGGTATATAATGTTGAATATTTACTGTTCATTTAATTTATCTTTTACTTCTGCAAGTGCAAGCTCTGCATCCAATGCTGATTTAAAACTATCGACTAGAGACATTGCAGGATTAATCATCCTAAATTCTTTAGCTAATGCAATAACATCACGACGCACATAATATGAGTCGGCTTCCATTAAAATTTCAGCTATTTGTTGATTTATATCCACAGATAATTAATTTTTATTCCTGTAACATTACCTGTAAATATTTAGATTGGAATCCATCACCTTTAAATATGATAGTCATCAATCCTTGGCTGCTCAATTCAATTGTTCCTGACTCGCAATCTTTATTTGCTGATAATATCTCTTTAAATTTATCCGCATTAAAAGGCATTACTGGAATACTTCCGCCTACTACTTCAGAGTTCATATCTAATGATATAGTATCTGTAGCGTGGTCTGCATGATTAATGATTAATTTAACACCGTCACTACCTTGTACGAATGCCATCCTCTCGCTGTCTGCTAATGCACCTTTAGCTTTAATAAATTGATCGATACCTACTACATTGATTTCCATCTTAATGTCTGTAGGTGGCGTCTCATTTATCTGCGGGGCAGTCTCTATAATATCTAAATCAGCTAATTGAACTGCACTAGAAAATACGTCGTCAACTAAATGTAATGCCTTAACCTTACCTTCTTCCTCGTCAAATGACACATTTACATCCGACTGCATCGCATTTAAGATCTTCTGGAGGGTTGAGGTATTAAAAATACCAAAGTCAATAGGATCTTCAGATAAGTTAACGTCGGAGCACATAACAAAGCCCAATACGTCCTTTTGATCTGTCGTGAAACTGGTAAGAATGTTACCGTCTTTATTTGAGATTTTCACTGAATTGCATAACCCATTGAGATTATACTTCTTAATAAAATTTTCTAATTTTGCTTTTTTCATTTATTACGTCTTTAATATAATATAATATAAGTATTTGTATTCATACAACCAAGTCCTTTAGTAGATTTTTTAGTTAAAATTTAAAAAATTTATTGGATAAGTTATTCATTATTATCTCCCCCCAACCTAGCGAGAGCCAGAAGTTAGATATCTTTTTCTTTAATGCCCGCTCAAATATTTGAGTTCTGTCTATATGGTCTGATACAAATTTAATTAATATATCAGGATCTTGATATCCCTTTAGTGCCATTGATTCAAATCCATACTTATTAGGATGTAAATAAGCCCATATAACCTTTTCACCATCCGTTATAGGCGGGATATCTATGATATTATTCATTTTCAACATATCATTATAATTCAGCGCCGCCTTGACGTGAGCTGGAGTTCCTTTCACTCTCTTACCTATTGTACCAGTTTCCCACTTATCCACATCTTTAACTCCAGTAGGCAACATTGTTTGATACATATCAACCTGTTCCAATACTGATTTGAATTTTCGAACCTTTTCATTCAAATCATCTTTCTTAGCATCATGTAAAATATCATCTAATAATTCAGTCATAAATGATCGGAATCTCTGAGGGAAGTTTGATCTAACTACATCCAAACCTTTAACATCCATCTCATCTACTGCATGACCTTCTGCATCCACGTTCCACATTGCATACCTTTTCTTGACTCCCTCAAATTTCTTTGTCTTGGGATTATGTTTACCTACCCAAAAAGCTCGTTTAGAAATAAGCTCTTGCTTAATATCCCAAAAATGCTTATCAACACAATGGAATTTTTTAGCATATGCATCATACGATTTATTCACAAACGATTGGACATTATCAATGATTACTTTGCATCGTTCAATTATTTGTTCATCCGTATAATCCTCCATTGGACCATGTCTATGGACAAATAAAGGCTCTAATGGCTCAAAAATAGAATCAGTATCTGTATAGATACAAAAACCCTTTGGGACAATTGGCACAAGCTGCGACTTCTTTTTTATTCGTTTAATCTTCATCTATACAATCTCGTCTTGTTCAGTTAACATATATACAAATTTCTTACCTCTCGACGTTTCAACTTCGTCAAACCCATTATATTCTTTGACTACACCGTCAGATGTCTCGATTTCATACATACAATTATATTCAGCTAGCTCTCGATTATAATAATAATCTGCTGCTCTGGTTGCATGATGTATCACTGACTGCCCTGTTAATGTCACTGCTTCTCCATTATCTTTATCATAGAACCTGAAACTAGGCAGTAATAATACTCCGTAAAAGGAGTTTAACATAATCTTTGTAATTAATTGTTTCCGATCAAAGAAAACTGCTGAAGTATGATCTCCTTCCTTTTCATACTTCTTACGCAAATCTTTAAATCTCTTTCGATCATCAAACCACATTGACAATATTGACGGTATGATTCCTAGTTTATCCATGGAATACATACACCCATTTGATGCAATTGATAAATTATTCTCATTAACATATTGAGATAGTTTTTCTGATCCTTTTATTTGCAATGTTCGTGTAACTGCTTTAAATGAAAATACGTCCTCGAATTGGCCAGGAGCTGATTCGTCTTTATATAATATAAGATTGTACAACGTATCAGTCCCCTTAACAAAGGCATCTTCATCCCAATTTGTAATTTTGGCATATTTTGTCTCTGGAGATATATTCAGCGTAATCATATTCATAGGATACAGAGACGTCAAATCTAAATCATATATCCATTTATATAATCCTGGAATTGGTTTCTTTACAAACGCTCCCTGAGCTTGTTCGTCTGATGTTGACTTATTTGCCGAAGCAACTAGATTATTACGCTTGCAATATGTCAAAGCTGCACCATCTAGATACATACTCGTAAACTGTATATCATTATGGGAACAATGACCTGCGTGACAAATACCCAATGCAGTCATTATCAAGCCCATCTTTTCTTCCAATGCTACTGGCAGTTCGACATCAATAATATTATATTCCGCAAATTTTATGATATCAGTTTTATATAAATTCTCCAAGTCACCGTCGTATTCAACCTTACCTCTATTCAATTCAACTTTGGATATAGTATCCAACCTGTAATTAGATTGTTCCGTATATGTAAATTTCTTATATAACATCATATAATCCAATACTGTCACTCCAGCTATTTGAAGAGACTCGCCAAATCTAGTAAATCGCTTCTTAACTATTTTTGCTGGACTTATCATGTCAGCTAATCCATAACCTAGAACTTTAACCATTCGATTAAATAAGTATGGCATATCAAAAAATTCAGCATTCCAACCTGTAATTACATTATGGTCAATATTCTGATAATCCATTATCCATTTTCTCAACAATTTGCGTTCAGTTTGGAATGTATATATTATTGCATCAATAGGCTTCTTACCAATTACAGATCCATCGTCATCTTTAAGATCTATTTCAATACTTGTTGTATACGATCCAGGTTTACGTTCAGTATCCAATAAATAACAAGTATACCTTTTGTCTCCTGTTGCATAATGCGTTATTGCAGTAATTGTATTATTTGCCTCTTGCGGAGTACTATATCGCTCTTCTTTGGCGATTTCTATATCCAAATACAATACCTTAGTATTATTTGCAACATCATCTGAATCTGTATATTTGTCAATTAAAAATCTCGTAGTGGGCTTAACATTATGTTCGTAAACCATGCCCATATTGACTGCTTCCTCTGACCAAGATTCGACTTTTTTACATCGCAACCCATCAATTGTTTTATGCTCACCGCGGCTGTCTACAACATACGCATATGGCTCATACTCAATTTGTTGGTATCCCTCATCATCGTGCTGCCCATCCCCCCATAAATGGATCATGTTAGTCTTTTCGTCGAAATATACTGATCTGTACAAATTTTGGAACTATTTAAATGTTAGTTAATATTTACGCGTAAAACTCATGCTCAACTATTGAGCTAGCTTTACCTGTCGTACTCATTTTAAGAAATAAATGCTTATATCTAGCAAATACTTTCTCTGGGGTAGTGGCATTATCGTATGCTTTCACCATCTCATCAATCGCCTTTAATAATAGGAAGTTATCTGATGAAATTACTTGCTCTAAAATATACGGAGATGAATATACATATGTATTTATCTTTTCCATACTGTCTTTGAAAAACATGAAATTGTGCAATACTGCGGCACCATATCCTTCTATTGTCCAATCTCGCAAATCTTCATAAGTATATTGTCCCCGCAATTGTTTATCAAATTGACACGTCTCTGGCATAAAGAACGGCTTTCCTGATATAGTATTGTCAGTATGCTTTGTATAACTCCGATTTGTTTCTGCACGCTCTTTCGGAATATGAATTGGACCAAACGATGCCTTCTTTAAATTCATTGAATGATAAAATTTACCATATACTACTGCTAAACTTGGACTCGAACTATCCGTAGTCACTTGCATCTTGGAATTTACATCGTTTAAGGACTTTTGTAATTGACTTAATATTAAAAAATCAACCACTTTACTCGTACCTAATATGTGCAACCATTTCCTATTATCATTATATTGTTCCTTACCTTGCATTAAAGCGCAAATTCCTGACATGAATCTATAAATAGATCCTCCACAACCTCCAATTCCCCAGCCGTCAAAATCAAATCCTTTTACTTCATCGTACCATTTTCGATATGCCAATTCATCATCGCCTTGTAATACATTCAAAAATTCAGTCTTGCCCTTCCTATTGTCAGAAAAGAATTTAAAATTATCTTTACTAATTTCAAGGCATTCACTAAATTTACCATTGTATTTTAGTCTAGGTGGTATATCCAAGTTCATCGCGACGTGGGAATTATTCTCCAACCAATTTAAAATTTTAGGTCTAATTGCCTTATCCCATTTAATGGCTCCAGATGCGATTTGGAAACCTCCTGAATCTCCCATCAGTTTCATATGGTCAGGACCGTAATCGTTGAATCCCCATTGGTTAATAAAGTCGTCTTTCTTATAGAAATGACCTGCTGTTACTAGGAAATATTTATGACGAAACTCCTCTGGGAAACTTGGTGCGTAAAATCTAAATGGCATCCCATCACGCATCTTTTTGTCCTGCTTCATCGCATTACTAAAGTTCCCAACGGAAAATGATGGAAAGTAAATAAATTGTCTTTCTTGTGAAATGTCTTGCTTCATATGTTTTTATTTAAACCACCTCGGTATACTGTCTAAGTTACCTGTCGTAATCATATTTGTTTGTTTAATGTATTTATTTATATCAGGTTTTTCTAGTAAAATACGCAATACATGGCTTACTTCTGTATCAATAGAGTCATATAATGCCTCTTGAGTATAAAGTTCTGGATATACCAATCTATTAGGAACAATTGGGATACAGCCTAAATATGCAGCTTCTGCAATTCCATAACCGAAATTTTCCTGTAATGCGAAACTCACCACAATTGATGATTTAGACAGAAGATCATAGTATTCGTCTTTGGTATAATTACGCTCTTGAGTCCATATGAACTCTAATCCAGGTATTGTTATATCATGTTTGTCAATCTCGGCAAGTACTGATTGTTTGAATTGCTCAAATAACCAAGGTTGCTTTTCTATATGATCTCGACCGTTGAATATTACATTAGGATATCTGTCTGTACGAGGGAGCTTATATTTATTTAGCCCTTCAACATCTAATGGTAACGGAGTCACCTCTATTTTATCTGGATGTATCATCCTCTTCCTTATCACATCCTGCTTGATAAAGTCACTACCAACGTATATTTTATCTGCGATATCAAATATAACATCCTCAAAATTCTTTGCCCATCTTTCAAATTGGCGGACTTCATCAGTATCTGTAAATGACCCTGCGTGTAATATGCCGCGAATTTTCACAGTCTTGCCTGTAAAGTGTGACATATAAGCTATGGACTCAATTCCAGGAAACCAAATATCGCTAAAAAAGATAATATCACCATCTTGAATTATATCTTCTTCAAAAAGTCTTGCAATTTCTGATAATTGTAAACTCTTAAATCGAGATGTGAATGGTGCATCTAAGAACATCCCTTGAGGTAATGGCCTCGATGGAGTAATGTCTGGATATATTTTGATATAGTCGCTATGTTCGATGTCGAGATGCTTTGTAATATCTCGATCTAGATGTACAGTATATCTGGAATCTATATGTTCCAATGGAACGTATATAATTTTATTTTTCATTAATTTGTTTTTTATAGTTCAACTCTTGCTCCGTTTTCTCCATCCTCAAATACTTCAACATATTCGCAACCAAATTTATTTAACAATACCGTCGCGATATCTTCACAACTCATACGTTCAAAATTCAAATACATATCAGAACCGTCTCGGAACTCTGCCCATAACCATTCTTGCACTTCACGCCTCCATCGAATAAATTCAACGTCACGATCATTATGCTCAACTAACTTAGACATTTTAAAATGAAACATATGCCTATGTAAATCACTCAAAAATCCAACATCTGGGAATATTTCTCTAGCTTCTGGCCATCGGTGCATTCCTTCCATGCGGAATGTAATTATTACAGTCGTTTTCATTATCTAAGTCTTTTTAATCTTGAAATAAAATCATAAAATTCTTCTCTAGTCGCTGGATCTTCTTTAAACCGACCTGATATTTTACTCGTCATCATTGACGAATTATGTCGTACACCTCTGACACAAGCGCACATATGATCGGCTTCTATAACGACGGCAACTCCCTCATTGCCTTCTATTATCTCGTCTAAAAATCCGTGTATCTGCATTGTCAAAGACTCTTGAACTTGCGGCCTTCGAGAGAAGAATTCAACCGCTCGATTCATCTTACTTAAACCGATTATTTGTCCGTCGGCTGCTGGAATATATGCTACATGCGCAACGCCAATGAACGGAAGATGGTGGTGGGAGCAAAACGATTTCACATCAATATTACCATCGAATACAATACCATCATAATTGGCATTGTTATCAAATGTAGTTATTTTAGGAGGTGAATCATAGCAACCACTAGCTAAGTCATTTATAAATGATTTGGCAACTCTAGTCGGAGTGTCAGCTGAATTAGGATCACTCTTCCAATCTATTCCGAGTGCATCCATGAACTTTTCGTACGCTTTTGAAGCTTTCTTAATCATACCCTTCCGTTTAGCGTCGGATAGCGGATTATTATCATTTGCGTATTTTAATATTGGAGTATCGTCCATATGTATATTATTTAGTATTTGTTATAGTATTAATATATGTAAAAGTATTCATAAAACCAAATTTAACCGTATGGATTTTGTGCTACTGAATCTGCAGTCTCGATCTTATTCACTACACATTCTGTAGTGAGTATCATTCCCGTCACTGATGCGGCATTTTGTAATGCTGAAATAGCCACCTTTGTTGGATCTATCACTCCTGCATCAATTAAGTTCTGAAATTCACCATCTTTAGCATTGTACCCAACATTCGGATCTTTAGTTTTCGTCTGCTCCACTATCAATGATCCATTCAATCCAGCGTTATTACAAATCGTTTCCATAGGGGATATTAATGCGCCCTTTACAATTCGTACACCTACCATTTCATCAGAAGGTGAGTCTTTAAATTTATCTTCTAATAACTCTCCTGCCCTTAATAATGCAAGTCCGCCACCTGGTAAGAATCCTTGCTCAATCGCAGCTTTTGTTGCGTGTATTGCATCGTCTATTCTATCTTTCTTCTCTTTCAATTCAATCTCTGTAGCAGCTCCTACATGGATTACAGCTGCGCCAGATGTCATTTTAGATAAACGCATTTGTAATTGTTCCTTTTCATAATCTGAACTCTCTGTCTCAATCTGGCTTTTGATTTGATCAACTCGATTTTGAACTGATTCTGAAGTTCCTCCTCCGTCAACTAAAGACGTCTGTCCTCGCTTCACCACGACCTGCTTACAAGTACCTAACCCACTCGATTCAAATTGTTTTAAAGTTTCTGCATTATAAACTGTTGCGCCTGTCAATGCTGCAATGTCATCTAATATTGCACGTCTTTTATGCCCGAATCCAGGGGATTTAGTTGCGCATATTTTCAATCCAGCCCTCACTACATTCACAACCATCATTCCTAATGCTTGGCCTACTACATCGTCTGCAATTATCAATAATGGCTTTCCTGGAGCTTGTGCCGCTTCCAATATCGGTAATACATCCTTTATATTTGATACTGTACCATCATATATGAAAATGAATGCTTCTTTAAAGTCGCATGATAATGCACCTTTATCGTTTATAAAATATGGCGATAGATAACCATGATTGTATTGCATACCCATCATGTATTCAACATAAGTTTCTGAAGATTGCGACTCTTGAGCAATTACTACTCCTGTGTCAGTTACTTCGGCAATTGCATCACTTATAAGTTTTCCGATTGATTCATCGTTATTACTTGAGATACAAGCAATATGTTTCAATTTCTCTTTGTCATTACCAATCTTTTCTGACATTTCTTTCAAATCTTCCACTACTTGTTCCACTGCTGAATCAATGCCTCGCTTAATTCCAATTGGACTTGCGCCTGCGGTAATATTTTGTAAACCTTGATCAATCATTGACTGCGCCAATACAGTGGATGTAGTTGTCCCATCTCCCACATTAGTGGCTGTCTTAGCTGCTGCTTGTTTGACTATCTGGGCTCCGACATTTTGAATCTTGTCTTCTAGAAATATACTTTTAGCTACTGTAACTCCATCCTTTGTTACGTGTTGTTGGTGCATCTCACCTTCAATAACTACATTCCGTCCCAATGGACCTAATGTTACTTTTACTGCATTGGCTAGATTGTCTACCCCATCCTTCAATCGCAAACGTGCGTCAGGACCTGTTGTTATCTGTTTTGATATCATTTAAAACCTTTTTTTGTATTAACTTATTATTTTTATAAATTTGAATCATTCCGAATATATTCAAGGAAATGATCGTAGCACTTAAACCTAAGTGACTCCAATTTTGTATGAAAATATCATATGTCACCCATCCTATGTCTCCGACGATCCAAGTAGTAAACGCATATGAGCGCTTATTGTTTGCATTGAACCAATACCCGCATAATACCAAAATCGTGGATGACCATCCAATAATTTCTATTAACATCTATTTATTTTTAATAGATTGATGACTCATGTTAGTTTTTTGCAATTCTGATAGCGGCTTGTCCACTGATACACCTTTTGGTTTAAGTGCACGTTTAACTGCAGAATCCGCTGCCTTAGCAGTCACCTTTTTACCGCCTGTCAGTCCCGCGGTTGATTTCTTCTTGTCTTTCTTCTTTGACATACTTTGTACTCTAATTTTAAGTTGAAAATAATATGATAAATCAGTTATATATAGTGCTATAAACTATAATTAACTTGGTAATAAGTATTTATTTCGCATACTTACCTACCTCTTTCTGTTCCGAATGCTATTATATGAGGTCTTCCTGTAAAATTATACCCATTAGATGCACAAAACTCCATAACATCACCGTAATTTAAAAATAATATTTCTGGAGAATCCCCTGGAGGCATCACATACGTTTTATCTTTTGGGATGCCTAACTCTAATCTAAATGCCTCAATCTCTTCCCAAGTTTTAGGATCTTGTATTGGATTACAAACTGGCTTATAATGATAGTCATTATGGTATTTCAGCATTTTTGTTATAGCGTCTTTATTGACTCTAAATTTATTATGCTGCTTTATAAATCGCTCATCGACTTCAGGCTTTCTCATATTCCATCCTTCAGGAAACTTCGTACCTAACTCAGGTATTGAATTGGAAAACTTTGGAGAAATACTAATTAAATTTATTGGTATATCAGTCTCAACAAACTGACTACCTTCCGTCTCCATTGTAACAAACAAATCATATTTAGTTGCTAAATACATAATTTCGTTACAAATCTTAGGATGCATAGTTGGTGCACCACCAGTAAGCATAATATCAGTCGCTTGGGGATTAGCTATAATATAATCTTCAACATCTTGTAAACTATATTTTCCCTTTTCTGGAGCAATGGAGCTATACCAAGTATCACACCATCCCCCTTTCTCTCCAAACCAACATCTATGCGTACATCCTGTAGTACGTATTACTATATTTGGGCGGCCCATTCTACTACCCTCACCCTGCACTGCACTATATAGTTCATTTATAGGTAATTTCTTATTTTTATCGTCAATTCTTTCTATCATCTATTATATATTTTCAAATGTTTAGTCTTTAACTACTACATAGTTATAGTTCGCCGCGGCCATCAATTCAACCAATTCATCAATCTTCTCGGTTATATTCTTCTTATTAATATTACATACAATTGTGTCAATTTGGTATCGTAATGATAAAGTTTTAGATAATTCCTCAAAATTGGGAACTACAAATTCAGCATATTTACCAATTGGCTCTTTAGTCTCTTTATCAAAGGTCATTGCGATTGATGTCGAGCCATATACTGCTGACGGTGGGATTAGGAAGTAATGGTATTTATCCAGGAATGGATTGTAACAAATAACTCTAAGTACTCCAAATTTCTTATCAACTCGTTTAATCGCTGCTATAAAGGATTTACATTTATAACGTCGCCTCTTTCCTGACTTAAGAGTTTTCTTTTTAATTGCATTCACCTCCCTAACTGTAACAGTCTTGACATCTGAATCATCAATTAAGTCTCGGTTATAACCTACAGGACACATTGGTATGTCGTCAACTTGACTAACTGCTATTTCTAATAATTGCGTGCCGTTAATAATATTATCCTTCACTAACGTATCAAAATCTGGTTTTCCATCTGGGTAGGCTCTCTCTAAAAAATCGTAAACTAACCTAGCATTCGCATCGGCATTTTTTGCTAAAGTGTGCATTGATTGATGTTTAAATGAAATTAATTATTGTCTATTTCGATATAATAGTGACACAATCTATGTCTATATCTAATTGTTCTAATTGTAATGATAAGTATTGTTTGAGTTCGTATGAAATCTCATTAATATCGTTAACGGCAATACAATCAAAATATCCAGGTTTATAAATATTAGTCATGATATCTCCGAGCGATTTGTCACTTTCACATACAAATACACTACCATATAAGTTATCAAGCTCATTACGGATATTCTGCGATGCTTGAAGTAGATTGGTCTTCCGCCACTCGTCGCCAGTATTTTCATTAAATGAAAAAATTACATCTGAACAAATTGTCTTAAATTTCTTTTCGCCTGGGACTTTAATTATATATGCCCAATTCTTGTATACTTCGTGATTTTTCATATTTAAATATAAGTAATAGTATTCATATTACCAAATGTTTCAATAACTTTCTTCGATTTTATTGTAACTTTCTTCGATTTTATTGTAACTTTCGCCATTTTTACGTGATTTTACCCTTCGCAACTGCTACACGTCATTAAATCGCGATTAAATTCTTGAGCGGCATTGATACTATATTGATAATATAAACTCTTTATCCCCTCATCATATGCTGTCAAGTACAATTTATTTATCTCCTTGCCTGGCGTATCTGGATGCATCATCACATTTAAGCTCTGGCCCATATCTATATATTTTTGACGTTGTGCTGCTAATTTAATAACATCAATCTGTGATACTTCTGCAAAAGTTCGGTAAACTTCCTTTTCCTGATCAGTCAAGCATTCTAAATGTTGAACACTACCATTATTGATTAATATAGTCTTCCAAACTTCCTTTGTATTTTGCCCTTTAGATTCTAATAACTCAATCAACTGGGTATTTTTATATTCAGTTTGAATTTTAGCTAAATCCTTTTCATGGTAGTTACTTTTTAAAGGCTCTGTAGATAGACTACGCATACCCATAATAAATGATGAACTTTTAGTAGGAGCTAATGCCATTCGACTTGAATTGCGCAATCCATAGCCTGACATTATTTTTGGCTCTCCCCAAGCATCTGCCATCCATTTTGATGCCGCATCTGATTCTTCTCGCAAGTACTTAAATATCTCGTTATTAATTCGATAACTTTCTAAACTTCCAAAACTCACCATATGTTTTTGTAAATAGTCGTGGAAGCCAAGTACGCCTAAGCCTACTGCCCTATGTTCCTTAGCGAATCTCACTGCCTTTTCTAATCCAGGTAACTTAGACCCCTTATTGATATACTCAGTGATGACGCAGTCAAGCATCACTTGACAATCTTTAATAAAGTGTGGATCACTTTTCCATTCGTCATACAAAAATGCATTAACTGATGATAAGCAACAAGCAAATTCTTTATCTGTGTCACACCACTCTATCGCCTCAATGCACATATTCGCATTATGAAGCCACATATCCTTATCTATATAAACTTGCGGAGAATTTTTATTACAATTTTCTTCAAATAGTATATATGGATAGCCTATCTCATTTCTAGTTTTAAGTATCTTGCCCCAAATCTTACGCGCCCCAGGGTCGCCAGTTTTAAGTTTCTGCATCCACCCTTTAGGTATTGTTACTGCAGTCGTAATTTCCTGGAAATGTTTTGACTTTTCCTGCGTTTGAGCTTTAGTTCCTATCTCCAAAAATTCCATTATCTGCGGATGATCTACTGATAAATATGCCGCTAAGAAACCCCTCCGAACTGAGCCTTGTGTGACTTTGGACATCGCATGAGCATATAATTCAATCCATTCCATAACACCTTCTGACTTACCACCTGTTGATATATGCTCTCCAATAGGACGAATGTTTGAGAAGTTCTTTGCTGTGCCTGCTCCGAATTTTGCCAACATACCAACTTCATGCATCCCACTTAATATAGAATCCAATGTATCATCAATAACTCCGTGGTTACAACTTATCGGCAATCCAGTAGTTTTGCCAAAATTTGATAATATCGGAGAGGCGTATGATATCCAGTTATTAGCTACATATCTTTCAAAACGTTGGCCGATATCATCCGTGTTATAATCCCCGTCTGGTATTGGTTTGTCGATTGAATTCCTGTCACAAATTTCTTGTATCGTATCACATATACGCTGATAGCGATCTTCAGGTGTCTCACCTGGCGATAAATATCCCCTCGAAAGGAATGTTCGTTGGTCTTGTCCCAACCAATTTAGTTTCAATCGTCCCATAAACTGTCTTCTTCAAATGAATTATCTAAATTGTAATCTGTTGATTTGCCGTCAAAGAAGTCAAAATCCTTTGTCGCTAATAACATCCTCTCTAAATAATCTGATTTTTTTAATTTATTGTTATCTATTTCATATTCACTCTCGTACCCAATTTGGTTTAAACTATCGTTAAACCTATACTTTAAAAATTCTTGTACCTCCTCCTTGGAAATCCATTCCAATTCTCCATGTTCGAATATCCAATCTAAAACTTGGACTTCTGCTATATACGCCTTTCGGATATTTCTACGTATTTTATCTTCCATGTCGCTATCAAACCACTCTGGATTTTCTTCCCTGATAATATTAATGATTTCAGCACCAAACTTACCATGTAATATTTCTTCTCTTGCTGTCGCATTAATAACTTTAGAAAAGTTCTTAAGTACATTTTTATATTTACTAAACGATGACACAATCAAAAATTGAGAAAATAAACTACAATTCTCAATCATCAATGTGAATAATATTAGCGATTTTGTGAATTCAAGATTTGATCTGGATTTCAAACCCTTTAAATACTTCTGCAAATAGGTTGTCCTGCCTTGCATACAAGCTACTGAATCTATTTGGGAAAACTTTTCCTGGAGTCCCAATTCATTCAATAATCTCTCATACGCCTGGCGGTGTATTACTTCATTTCCAGCAAATGTATGACCAACATCTGATATTTCAGTCTTTGGTAATCGCATATCAACACGAGCCCAGAAAGACTTTACTTTATTCTCAACTACACCGATAGCAAGCATACACCGCTCAACAACTTGTCGTTCTTGCGGAGACAAATCGACTTTGAAATCCCTAACATCTCTTGTATATGTGAAATGATCCACTTCCCAGAATGCTGAATGGATAGCTTTAACAAATTTCAGTAAATGTGGATATTCATACGGTTGAATAGATTCACGGGCTTCAAAGATATTCTTGGTCATAATGGCTCAGTTCATTAATAAAGTAAATGTAATATCAAAACAATGTTTTGACGTATAAAAAGTATTAAGAAGATTTTAAAGGTAATGTATCTACCCTCACTCCCAATTCACTACTTAATTTTGGTACTAGAAGATGGGGACGTATCCTTATCTTTCTGGACCTTAACTTTTAGTGTTGGGGTTGTAACCTTAGGCTTTTGTTTCAATTGAACCTTTGGTGTTGGAGATACAATATCTCCATTATGTAACCCTTTAAATGCTGGATCGTTTTGGTATTTCTTAGAATACTCAGCACCTAATTTAGATAATTCATTCACAGAGTCTACTACTGTAATAATCCGCTTTTCACAATTATGGATTCTAAGCATTGATCCGTTGGTGCCCGTCGCAGTAAACATTCCCGCTGGGTCTGTTGTCTTGGTGGGCTCAAATGTTGATTTAGGTTGTTTACTTAAACCTATATAAAACTCTCTTGTTGGTAAATTCGTAACTTGATAAACGTACATATATTCTCTGTGTTTAATAATAATTATCTAAAATAAATTTGTTACTCGGTTTGTACTTGAACTATTTTCAGATTTTGTTGGTAACTGTCCTAAACGCTTTCTAAGCATCCTTTTATCATATTCACTATCTGTTTGCATCGTATTTGAAACTGCCTTTCCTTGCTCACTCGTCTCGGCATGAATATTGATATGACCCCGTGAAGTGTCCATATGTACTGGGAAAGTTACACCATCCAAACCGAATCTATTTTTAATGATATGTATCCTAGCCGTATTTGATAATTTGTCTTGAGCTTTTCTAGACAATGATAATACAAAATCAGCTGGAAAAATCTTAGCATAAGCTCCTGCTGCTTTGTCGGCTTCGATAATATCACTATTTAGTCCCTCTCGATTTGATTGTGAAACTGTCCAAACTGGGACTTGATACTCTCCTGCAAACCCTCTAAGCTCCTCATATAACGCTTCTAACATTTCATGCTTTGCCATCTTACTATTTCCAAATTTTAATAAATCTGCATAATCAATAATGACTACATCAGGCGCTTTATCTAACATCTTCAATTTCGTTATATGAGATCTAATCCCCATTAATGAAACGGATTTTGTTGGATACCATTTAATAATTAACTCTCCTGGAATATCTTTCAGTGCCGTTTCGACTTTATCTACATGTAAATGTATTTTATCTAATGATATTCCTGATAAAATACAATCATACCGCCATCCTGTATAGTTTTCGCTCAACTCCAAAGTGTAATGCACTACACGCCTTCCTTGCTTCATTGAATTTGCTCCTACTGCTGCTAAGAGCCAACTCTTACCTGCGCCAGATGGTGCAATGGCAACGGCTAGTTCTCCAGGACCTATACCTCCCTTTGTAATTTCGTCAATTACATTCCATCCTGTTGATATAGGTTGTCGTGCGTCTTCCATATACCGCTTTGGTATATCATCAAAATAATCCAAACCAATATTGGAATCCATTCCTACCTTGAGTGCAGTGTCTACAAGATCCTTTATCGATTCATAATCACCTTTCTGTAATAATGGAACTGATTCTATTATTGCATTTTTCAACTCTTGATTTTTACAAAAGTCAACAGTCTTTTCTTTGATAAATTCCAAGTCGGTAGCCGTTGCTGACTTACACGCCTCCTTCAATGTACTAATAACTTCTTGTTTTAGTAAGTCATCTGTAATTGAATCGATATCTACTTTTAATACTTCTAAAGTAGGCACCCTTTTGTATTTATCAAAATACGCTAAACTCTTTTCAATTAAGAACGATACAGAATCAGATTCAAAATATTCCAATTTCAATAAATCATAAATCTGCCCTACAAACCCTGCATCAATCATTAAACATGCAATGATTTTAGCTTGGAACTTAAATCCAAAATTTGAAATTTTATCGCTCATATATTAATTTAATGTTTATTTCGGTTCGCGAAAATGTTAAGTCTGTTAAATGTATCTCGAAGCCAACTATCGACATTTTTTATATTGGCATACAATTTGTCGGCTAAAAATAACCTCCTAAATATCTTACGATTAATCGGCTCTACTCCAGCATCCATCAAATTTTGGATTGCTAATTTAGAATGTCCTGGAATATCAACATTGGATAGCTGCATCAATTTAAAATTGCGTTCCAATATGTCTCTATTACTTGCGATCTCTTTAAATATTTTCAATTTAGATCCGTCAGCAACTAAGCCTTCCGCCTTATCTATTATATCGTCCGTAGTCATTGGAGTGTCAACAACTTCTGGGAATCGCTTTATCAAAGTTTTCAATCCGACTCCGCCAATTCCTGGAATATTGTCCGACGCATCTCCCGACATCATTCTATATAATAAATAGTTTTCTGTTAGGATTCCTACCTCCTCCTCAATCTTCTCTTTAGTATAAAGTTTTTTCTTTGTTGGACTCCATACTCGGACATCGTCATTTATCAACTGCAGAAAATCTCTATCAGTTGAGACAATTGTTACTTTATTATCTACATCCTTATAATATTGTTTAGTGATATATGCAATAACATCATCAGCTTCAATATTATCTATAGTGATAACAGTTAACGGCAACACATCAAAATATTCTATAAGTCTTGTAAATTGGCGTTTCATTGAGGCTTGCTCATCAACTAAATCTTCAAACTCTTTATACCTATTTAATTTGTTTTTGTTTTTTCTGTTACCTTTGTAGTCTGGGTATATCTTTCTCCTCCGTTTTGATCCGCCAGAACCATCAAATACGACTATACATCGTGTTGCTTGGAACTGGCGGATATTTGAACCTACGGATTTAAGGAAGCCCATCACACCTCCGACATGTTGCCCGTCATCATTTAATGCTGGGACAGCACTGAATACTCGGATAAAAGTGTTAAGGCCATCAACGATTAGAACATTACTATCTTGAGTGGCTGGGCCAACTCCTTTAGCTCGCTCAATCATTTCCCTGACTTTATCTATACTATGATTCCTCACTTATAAATTCTTCGTCAATGATAATATCCTCAATACCAAAATCTTCATTAACTTTATAGTTCATGATGATTCGATCGCAGATGAATCCGTAATAAAATTCTCTAAGTTTAGGATTTGCTCCCATCCATTTAGCGAAATCTTTACTTCTACATTTCCATTCACCGTCGATTTTCTTCAACTCTCCAGTATCTGGATTAACAATGTCACCTTCAAAGGTTTTAATAACAAGGTTGCCATCTTTGTCTTTGTCTTTGACACTTTCATATGATAATTGGAATGTCCAATAACCACCTGATTTAGCTACCTTATAGTTTTGTAATGTATGAAGCCAACTGCCATAATTATCTATACCTGACGAGAAATAAATTTCATAATCAGTAGATCTTAATGGAGGACCCATTCGGTTCTTTTGTACTAAGCATCGCGTTTTAATACCGACGACTTGGTCGATACCATGCTGCTTCATCTTAATCTGCCCTAAACTTTTCAATCGTAAACGCACACTAGCAGCAAAGGCGATTGCCTTACCTCCCGATGTCGTCCATGGATCTCCAAAACTTACACCTAAACGCTGTCGGAGTTGATTTGTAAAAATCAAACAAACATTTTCACGTGCAATAGTATTAGGCAGCTTCCGCATCGCCTTTGATAGGATAATAGCCTTATCAGTAGCCCATCCATCCTTTCCCCACTCACCATTCAACTCATTTAATGTTGTAGCTCCCATTACGGAATCTACTACAATAGTTACAAGTGGCTTCTTTTTTGACTCCTTTGACTTTACAATAATATTGTCGATAGCACCGAAAATATCTTCCAATGCCTCCAATTGTAAATACAATAGGCTGTCAATATCAACACCGATTGCCTTCAAGTAATCTCTACTTGTCGCAGATTCAGTGTCAATATAAACTGCCAAGCCCCCTTTCTGTTGAGTGCTTTTTAAAGCGTATGCGGCAAGTAAAGACTTTCCTGAGGCTTCTAATCCAGTTATTTCTACAATCCTCCCTGCTGGGTATCCACCACCAGCACGGTTTGATATCGCTAAATCTAGCGTATCACATCCTGTGCCTATCCAATCAGTCACTTCACTACCCACTCCAGAATCTGATAGTAGCGAGGCGGCTTTATCGACGTGATGTTTAAATTGCGTATTCAACGAAGATACTAATTCCTTAGCCAAGTCGTTCGTGACTTTGGCGTTCATCTTTTTTGCCATGTAATAATTTTAAAATTTAAGAAAACATATCGTCAAATGCAGAATCAATATCAGCTGTCGCTGCAACACCTTTAGGGCTTTGATTGGATTCTGATGTAGAATCGCCTGCATTATCTAAATCTGCGTTAAAGTCACTCGGTGCCGACTGAGAAGGCGGGGGAGTGTCATTGCCATCGTCACCTTGATTGTTTAGGAATGCTTCAAACAAGCTTTCTAATTCTTGATATGATGGCGCTTCCCAAATGTCTTGGACTGCTGGCATTTCTTCTAACAATTTAACAACTGCTTTATTCGTAGTAGCAGGTGTCGTGTTTGGCTTCACTCTAAAGTTTGTCTTAGGGTAGCCGTCTTTCGGTCTTTCGTAATCAACCGTGATGTCTCTACCTTGCTTAAGGTCGGTAATGTCACCATAATCTGGATCGTCGATTGTTTTCAACAACTCTTCATAAACAGTCTTTCCAAAGCCCCACATTTTTACACCTTCTTCTTCTTTGCCTCTCACCAATACTGGAACATATGTTCGCATCTTAGGTTCAATTTTACGGGCAAATAACCAATCTTCTTTCTCGCCAGTTGCTTTCAAAGCATCTGCCTTTTCTTGAATTGGGTCAGGATTTCCGAAGTTTTGAGGGGAAATAATTGTACGTTTTGCTAAGTCATAATAAAATAGCAATTCTTGGAATGGCCAATCTCGGTCATGCATATAAGGAACTATACGAATCACTTGTGATCCTTCTTCTGGTTTCCAAATTACCTTAGTGCCTGAGCCTTGGCCTTGTCTGTTAAGCGTGTCTAATTTCTGACGAATTTTGTTTAAATCCATTGTCTGTTTAAATAGTTTAGTTAATAAATAATATAATCATAATATAAGTAAATGTATTCACACTTCCAAATATTTCTTTAATTAATTTGTAATTCTATGTATCTTTTCTAATTTCAGTGGAATATGAGTCAATTCAGACCCTTGAGATAATATCAATGTGTTTCTGTAATTATCCCATGGGATCTGCATACTCGTATCTAATACCCCATTATTCATCTGTCTTATTATATCGTTAAGTGCGTTAATTGTATATAAAGTATTTGTGTCTGATTTTCTATGTACTAATATAGTATTGGAAGTTAAGTTGTAATCACCAACCACATTATATGTACAATACATCTGATATGGCTTTCTCATATGACTCAGTACAAATATTACATTTGTATCAAGTTTGTATGTTTGTTGAATGTACTCTAATATTATCTCTATGTCATTCTTATGTACAAAAGTACAAAGTAAATTAGTCTTCATCCATTTCCCTACGCATTAAAATCTGTTATTAGTCAATTATTTCTTTATGTATCTTGGAAGCATTTACCCATAAGTGCAAACCTTTAAAATTGGATACAGCAGTCGTAACTTGATTGTCTTTACATAAAAGCGGTTCGAGTACGTCTTCTGCAGATTCTATGTACACCTTACTACCTATAATAATGCCCCACCAATCAACCTGGGTAATTTTTGCAGTAAGCATATCATCTACATGGTTACATAAAGATGTTGCAATATCTTCTGGGTCTGAACCTTTTAACATCTTGGAAATTTTATCTGTAACTCGTTTTAAAAACTTAAGTTCAGTCTCTTGCGATAGTTTTAGTAAACCTTTGATGTCACTAATTACTTCCGGGTCTTGTAATGATGCTAATACATCGTTCACGCCCACTCGGCCAACTGAAGCGGTGATCTGTTTACCAGTTAATAAACTCCCTAAATTGAGCATTGTTTTGAATGTTCTAGTAAAGTCTGGAGATAGCGATCCGAAATCTACAGCTCCTAATCTCTTGTAATTTTTAAGAGATACACCTTGCCTATCCACATCTACGTCACTAACAATTCCAGTTTCGCCTGCAACACCTCCTTTAATTTCACCGTCATGTATTATTGCAAACCATAACTCTGAAAAGTGTCCATTAGGAATTTTTATCGTACGCTTAATTATATCAAACAATGTACGTTCGTGTTTACCCATTGTATATGAGCCACTGCTAAGTTTTCGATTTGTACTTTTTCCGAGAATCGAAATTACTTTCTTTCTATCTGAATCTTTGAGTACTAATATTTCTGCAAACATAGCGTCCAACCCAAGTACATCTTGGCCTACCATTACATATTCATTATCAATAAATTGTTTAAATGAGTCAACATCTTGCATCCAAGGCTGTGAGTTAGCAATAAATCTATCTTTTTTAGAATCATCAGCTTTGCCATCATTGTCTACATCCTTTTCTGTTAATGCATTAATAACTGGACGCGGTTCGATACCTTTGGATTCTAATATGGTTTCAAGTATTTGTAATTCTGATTCACTGTATGGTGTAGTTGCATAACCTTTCGGTAAATTAGCAAACCATTCATTCATTAAGTTTGTAATATTCATAATTATTTTTTATAATTTTTAGGTGTAACCATATTATGATAATCACACCCCATCTTTAAACTAACTGCCATTTTAAATTGGCTCAGGATATTTGTAACATCGTTTACAAACGATTTACCGTCTCTCTTATCATACACAAATAGGAATGAGTCATATGTATACAGTATTAACTTACTATATTTACTATATAAATATTCCAATAAGTTATGTAACATTAAGGAATTCACTTCTGTTTCATATGCTTGTAAAATGTAATTAAATATTTTATTAGCCGTCATACCATCAAAATTCTTCAAATATATCTTCCTACCACTCATTGGCACTTTTACATAACCATTTCGTTTGAAACCTGACCATAAATGTTTGCGATATTCGTGTACATTTTTAAAGAAGTTGATGTGCTTATATTCATGCGGTATTGTACCATACAACATCCTAAATGTCAATCCTTTAGATTCTTCATACTGCTCTGGACTAATCATTGGAGTATTGAAATATTGCCGACCGAAGTAATGGTGTAAATTACCTGGAGGGAGATCGTATCCAACCAATCGTGCCACTAATTTAACATGGTAACTATCGTAATCAAAATCAATTAATAGTTGATCGTCTTCTGGTTTAATCATAGAACGTTCACCATTTGATTTATTTAATGCTGCAAAATTGATACCTCCGAATCTATTACTTGGCCTACCTGTCGATGTATATGGAAAATACTCTGTATATAATACATCCTTTTTAATCTTATGGAAATGTTCCAATACACTAGAGTCAATTGGCAGTCCAGTGTTTTCTAATTTAAAATAATTATCCAATACAATATCGTTGTAAAATTGTAATGTCTTATCATATTCAATATCCGACAAGCATTTTTTAAAGTTCTCGACAATTATTTGACATAGCGGTATAAATACAACTACTGGAACTATATTGTTAATATCTGTTGCTGTCTTATACCATTGATGATATACTGTTATTTCTGATGATTCCGCTATGTCAATTGGAACATTAAATTGTAACCAATAACATAAATCGGCATCATAACATTTAACACCACGTTGCCTTAGTCTATTTGAGTTCCAGCAAAAGGTTTTGTCAGGCCATTCGACCTTCTCAATCCAATCACTACCATTCTGATACAAATCGTTATGAGTGCAACCTACTAAAAATTCTTCTCCATTATTTAAGTTTTGTATGTATATAAAACTTATAGTATTTTCTAATCTATGTAAACGATGATCGGACTGTATTGGTACAACAAGTATAGTAGACTCCTTAAGAGCATCCCAATCAATACCAGTATAAGCGTCTACAAATGTCATAACATTAATATAAGTAAAAGATCTGAGACGGACAAATTATTTACAAGTTATCTTGAAAACTCTGCAGGATTATCTAAATAGTTTTGGATTCCAGGGAAATTTATTTCTGCCTTACCTATTGATATGGTATTAAAATACACCGCTAGATCGCCTGATAGCTTCCACGTAATAACGGTATTACGCCATATGGTACTATTTATACCAGGATTATTTGAACTGTTTAGAGAGAGGTATTGAGGTCTTGATATTTCGTAAATTGTAGGTACAGGATTATTCCTTTTTTGCACAAAATATCTGGGAATTTCTCCTTGTATGTAATCCTCCTCGACAAGTTCAGGTTTAATATTTACTGGACTAGTATAGTTGTTAGATTCTACCTGGCGAGTTTTATTATACAATTTGACTGTATCCGATGCATTAAATTGTGGTCTAAGTAATGGTTCAGTACGTGCGCTTGGGGCAGCCTCTGTCCATGCTGCACCTGTTGGTAATAAATGGTATAAACCAATATATTCAGTTCCATAATCAGACTGTAGTATGTATTCTCCACCGGCTGTATACAAACCCGTCTGAACTTTATGCAATGGATAGAATGGTTCTTTTTTACTTGCCATAATTTATCAATTATTTTATTTCAATTTAAGGAAGGTATATAATGTTGTTAGTGAATGACAATTTACCTTCTAGTGTTGTACTCCAATCTGATGATTCTCCGTCAAATTTATGTGACACTGACTCTACAAAAAAGTATGCGTTAGCGTCATTATATCCTGGTGGCAGTTGTGTTGAAGTTATAGCATTCCCAGGAAGGAATCCGTAAGTGCCGTCAATTTCAAGACTTATGCTTAGACCTGGATACATTAACATATCGTATTTTTTACCCTCTGGCGCTCCCATTCGCAGTGCACCCATAGCACTTTCCAAACTTTTCATATGTTTACCGTCAAATTTGGAATCAGCTAATGACCCCGGCTCTACGATGATTTCCTTTATAGATTGCAGAGCGTCGTTTCGCACCTTTTGTCTTCCCTCAGTGTTACCATCGTCCATATTACCACAACATTCTTGGACAGGATCAGCTGCTTTCATCTGTCCTGCGAACATTGCGCCTTGGTATTCTTTAGAGCCAGCTCCTGACGTTAAGGTGCAAGATCTGATTGAGCCGTCACCATCAAGTGGGTTAAACGTCCAACATTGTAATGGCCCATCAGAATTTCCATTATTCTCATCAAATATATACATTCCAAATGGTAATTTACCTCCCTCACCCTTATGAATATCTGGATGTTGAGATAATCTAAGTTTTATCATACCGCCTGATGCTTTTGATATTTCATTAAACAATTTTTTAAAAAAATCATCTAGAGATATTAGACCTTCTGTAGATTCCTTGATATCGTTTGTAGCAGCAACTTGCTTTTCGGAATATGAGTCGTCCAACGCCGTGAATACTATAGAACGTGTAATTAATATATTTTTCAGGTCGACCTCTAATCTATTGCCTGCTTTTGACACACACGTAACCAATTTGTCTTTGTTTGCATCTGCCCAAAAGTCTTTTCCGTTACCGGCAGAATTTTTGTAGTTCCCACAGTTTTCTCCTAGGAATAATATTGTTGTTGGATATGCTGATCGGAACTCTGCGTCTACATACGATTTACTTAATACAGGATCAAACTTTATTGCTAATTTTTTAAAATCGGCTTGGTGGTTCGGATGTATTATGTCTCCGTATTGTTTTAATATCTCACCATTAATCAAGCGGTCAACGATATACCCTAATGTCATATAAACATGATTGTCAGTTTCCGTCACACCATTTGTTGGACCATATCCAAAAACGGAACCAGCAAGGTTAGATATTGTTCCATGTAAATGGTTGGGATGATAAATCACCATTGCTCCAAGACCACCCTTTATTGGTACAACTTCCCCATCCTTCATATCATCGACTGAATTCTCACCATTAACTTGGGAATCAAATGCTACTAAGTCAGGAATACCTGTAACTACTGCAGGTTTTGATTCACCTTTATATTTACGCTTTTGATCGCGTTTTACAGTCATCCCTAAATTGACGGACCGTAGTGCGGCTCCAGGGGACATAGCTTTAAATTTGGCTATATAATAACCTTCTGCTGTTGTATTAAATTCATAAGTCGCAACCTTAAACCCGCTTAGGTTAACTGACTCTTGGTATCCTTTAGGCCATTGAGGACCGTACCCAAACTCAATTCTAATATTTTGTCCAGGATGTAGAAAATTGTTTTCAATTTTTAAAAAATCATCCCTAGTATGACATTGAATTGTGACTTCTGCTTCCATTATCAATCCAAAATCGCCACCATTTTTAATCGTCACGCTTTTCAATATTGGCGCAGGTTTAAATGATGATCGATATACTGACTCAAAGGTTGCAGACCTATCAGGTAGTGACTGACCATTACCATATACCCGACACCACGCAGGATTTCTAGCCGCTGCAGATGGATTGGTTCCAGATCGCAACGTCTCACGTCTCTGACTTAGCAGACTGAATAATTTACCTTCTGGCTTTCTTTTGAATGGTGAGCTACTCATAAATTAATATTGTCTTTCTCGCAATAAATTTTGTAATTGTGTACTAGTTAATGGGTTTGGAACACGTATACGTTTACCCGCAGGTATTTGTAATGTACCACCAGGGAGATTATTTGAAATTTTAATTACCCACCACAATCTAGGATCCCCATAATATGCATGAGCTATATTATCTAAACGATCCAATTTCTTAGATATGAAATATATATCTGATGTCGTTGGTGGGATTTGTGGATACAGTAATGTTTCATATCTACGTTTACCATCCCCATTATGTCGGATGTATTCTACTGTGTCTTCGTATCTTTGCATTATATACTCTTTCCTAATCCGAAACCAGGCTGAAATGCCGCTCCAGATTTTTTATATGATGGCCTTTTTGCTCCGACTACCTTTAATGATACACTACAGGTAACATATATTGGTATATCGTCTATCCATGGCGTTTCATTATCAATTGAATAATCAACAGCTGTTAAAACGCCAATTTCATCAATCAAGTCACCAACTATTAATTTAGTGAATATACCTTGGAATCCTTGACCTGTTTTATATGTTGGTTTAGTCATTTCAGCAACAGAACTTAGAGCTTGAAGCCATTCCTTGTGTTCACCTGGATTGACTGCTGCAGTCCAAAAATCTACACTAATTGATCTACTATAACTCTGGTACATTAGTTTAGGATCTGCACGACCCATATCCATATTCTCTCCCCATGATGGTGAATGACTATCAGATATACTAGTTATATGTGCGCGAAATTGGATAGCGCCTCCACCCCCTCCTCCTGGTTCTAATGGAAGAAATGAAAATGTTGTTCCGCCTGGTGGTAGTGTTGATGCTCCCATATGTTATCTATTTAATTGAATGTTTTCATTTTTTTACTTATGCCTTGCAATTCCTGATCGCCTATCGTTACCATGATTGGTGTGGAGTTTGAATTCTTAACTTCACGTATCAACTCTCTTAATAATGCATCCGTTCTACTTGGAGCACTTATTTCTCCTGTTGGCGATGCCGAGGCTACACCAGATGATGACACTGCTGGGCTACTAATAGTACTGACAGGAGCTCCTGCTGGTGGTGCTGATGATGCTGATGGACTACCGATTCCAAGAATAGATGATAGTCCACTCGACAAAGCTGCTGCGGCTGATAACCCTAATAATTTATCTATAATATCATCCATCACGTCTAGATCCACACTATCAAGAATTGATCCTAATTGTTCTATACTTGTAACTACTGATGATATCGCATCTGCGACTATTGGTAATGGATCAGCTAATTCTGCAAGTTCTGCCAACTGTTCCATTGGCCCTCCACCGAATAGGTTTCCGATAGCGGCTCCAATCCCGCCTGCTGCCATACCCACTCCAAATGCGAGTAATGCTGCCCCAATAGCTCCTATCCCATATGCTGTCGCAATTAAGGCCATAGGATCGACGCTTGTTATTGTGTCGAATATAGTAGTAAATCCAGCGGCTGCAGCTGTTATAACTGTTGCTAGTCCATTGAATACTGAACCGATAACAGTTCCAAATGCTTCAATTGCAGGACCCGCTAAACCAAGTGCGAAGCCTAAGCCCATTGCGAGTCCAGCAAAGGCTATTAATCCAACTGCTCCGACTCCTGACAGTATAAATGCTCCAAATGCTGCCACACCTTGTCCTAATGACTTTAAAGCTTCACCAGTCGGCTTACCTAATACAGCCACTGCTGCCATCCCGATTGCTCCTGCAGTCATTGCAGCAAATCCGATTCCTGCTACTATTAGTGATGCTCCCCCTAAAAGTACTCCACCAGTCCCCATTACTGTCAATCCATTAGCCAGATTCTCTAAACCTTCTTTAAGTTTGGCACCATCCATTTTTGATATTAATTTAGCTCCGAAATATCCTGGGATGAATGCTATAAGACCTATTGATGCAGGTATTAAGTTGAGTGCTCCTTTGAATACCTTCCCAGTGCCCATTGACGTAAGGCCCTCAGCTAAATTCTTTAAGAATGTTTTAATATTTTCACCGCCAGGTGCCTTTTTAGATGATTTTATTGCACCATCCATTGATTTTGTTGAACTATCACCCATCCCTTCAGCGGAAACTTTAGCCTTGCCTCCAGCCTCAGCGCCTCCGCCAGTTAGTTTACCAACTAAACCCTTGGCTAAGCCTCCAATCTTTCCCATTGGCTTCAGCATTCCAAATTTCCACATTGCACCTAAACCTAATATAGCTAGTCCGAGCGACTGAACTCCTTCTCCAAAAACTCCAAAGAGACTAACTACTGCGGATGTCACACCCCCAATAACCTTTGCTATAATTGATATTACTGGAATTACAGCGGAAAATGCGTCTCCAAATGCCGTTATTAATGGTAGAAATGCAGACATCAATTCACCTTTCAGTTTATTCATAGACGTTGCGAACTTTTCTTGGGAACTAAGTCTCTCAGCAGCCATCATAGCTGACTTATTGTCAAGTAAA
>MDSX01038956.1_pt1 | contig 38453 bp, 38 predicted proteins | sample 811141 | NCBI WGS metagenome assembly MDSX01 (sample SAMN05326642, study PRJNA326480) | marine metagenome | isolation source: seawater | place: Atlantic Ocean: South East | collected 2010 | reverse complement strand
TATTGGTTATACCTGGATATGAATTTTGCTCTTGTATAAGTGCTGGTATTGAAAGTTTCGATGCCGCAAATAAGAGTGGTCCACTTGCATAGCCTCCAGTACCAACAACCACGGAGGGTTTGTATTTTTTTACTATCCAATAGGACTTCCAAAGACTTGATATTAATTTGAATGGGAATAATAAGTTTCTTGTGTCTTTCCAATTTCTTTGGAGTCCACTTATATTTAAACCCTGGATTGAATACCCTGCTTTAGGAACCTTCTCCATTTCCATACGCCCTTTTGCACCAACAAATAGTATATCTATGTCCTTAACTCTAAGTTTCAGTTCATTGGCAATAGAAATCGCTGGGAAGATATGCCCTCCAGTACCGCCACCACTTATGATTACTCTAATTGACATTGGCACTTATTTTAGAAACGTTAACACTTCGGCTAGTACTTAGGATAATTCCTAAGGAAACACATGTGAATATGACCGAAACACCACCCATACTAATAAGGGGTAAGGTTTGACCTGTAACAGGAAAAAAATCAACTGCCACAGCCATATTTATAAAAGCTTGTAGAACTAAAGATATGCTTAGTCCTACTCCTAAATAAGCTGCTAATGGATCATTAGCTAGATTAAAAATCCGTTTACCACGAAGCAATAGCACTACATAAGCAAAGACTACTGTAAATCCGCCTAAGACCCCCCATTCTTCAATGAGTATAGCATAAACATAATCCGAATTGGGTAATGGTAAAACATTACGTTGAGTACTTTTTCCAGGGCCTCTGCCTTTAATACCGCCATTGACTATGGCTATTTTAGCATGAGCTACTTGATAAAATTCATCGCTGTTTACGGACTTATCTTCAGAAAAATTCTTCACCCTATTGACCCACGTTTGAGCTCTAGGGAATGTTTTTTTCAAGGCAGGAACTGTTAAGGATAAACTGATTACAAGAACGCCTAATGTGAGAATACTTGCTAGAAGAAGTGCTAAATATTTAAAGGGAACACCCCCCAAGTATAACAACATAATACCAGCCAAAAATATCATTGCGGCAGTAGATAGATTGGCAGGAAAGATAATTGCACAAACCAAGATCAAAGGCGCAAATAATTTCCATGAAACTTTCTTTAAATCATTAAGATCCTTCTGGCTTCTTACCAACTGACGAGCTAGAAATACTGTAATTGCAATTTTTCCTATTTCAAATGTGTTGATAGGCATATCTGCAATAGTTATCCAACGGTTGGCATCGTTTAGAGATGTTCCAAAAGCTACTGTATATAAAAGTATAGGAATGGCAATGATAAAACCTAACTGCCCTAAGCGAGAGAAATATTTATGGGGCACCTTGTGAACAAAATACATCAATACAAGTCCAACAATTAAAAACTTGAAATGTTTGAAAAACAAATGCCATGTATTACCTCCATACGAAGTATATGCCAAACCACCTGTTGCACTATATACCACTACAATAGATACAATAGACAGAAAAAATACAACCGCCCAAATGCGAGTATCGCCCTCTAAGTTTATGTATTCTTTTAGCTTATTCATTTATAAACTTCTTACAGATGATTTGAATTCATAGCCTCTGTGCTCATAATTTTCAAACAAATCAAAACTAGCACAGGCTGGTGAAAGTAAAACAGCATCTCCTTTTTTAGCATGAGAATAGGATTGATTAACGGCCTCATCCATTGATGAAGCGAAAGTCATCTCAATACTTAAGTTTTCAAATGCCGATTTTATAGACTCTATATTTTCTCCTATGCAAACAATTGCTTTTACCTTTTCTTTAATTAAAGGGATAAGAGATGAATAATCATTGCCTTTGTCAACTCCACCAACAATCCAGATGGTATTTTTGGTCATACTCTCTAAAGCATACCAAGTCGAATTTACATTGGTAGCCTTTGAGTCGTTAATGAACTCAATACCATGTACCTTAATGACTCTTTCAAGACGATGTTCTACGTTCTTAAAATCAATAAGACTTTCTCTTATTAAATCTTTGTTTAAATCTAAAATTCGTGCTGAAATAGCTGCAGCCATAGAATTGTAGATGTTGTGTTTGCCTTGTAAGGCTAATTGTTGAATATTCATACTAAATGATTCTTGGTTAATATTTATTTCTAACTCATCATTACTTAAACAAGCTCCTTTAATCTGGTTGTCTTTAATGGAAAAAGGCAACCTTTGAGCTTGAGTGTTTAAATGCGTTGTTATATTTAAATCGTCTGAACAGTAGATTAAATAATCCTCTGAACTTTGATTCATTGTTATTCTCATTTTCGACTGAATGTAGTTTTCCATTTTATTGGCATACCGATCCAAATGGTCTGGCGTGATATTTAATAAAATGGCGATGTTAGGCTTGAAACTTTGTATTCCATCAAGCTGAAAACTACTTAACTCCAAAACATAAATGTCATGTGACTCCTTAGCAACTTGCAGTGCAAAGCTTTCACCAACATTTCCGGCGACCCCAACATTTAACCCTGCTTTTTTGAGCATATGACCCACTAACAAGGTGGTGGTTGTTTTGCCATTACTGCCTGTAATCCCAATAATAATAGCGTTGGTATATCGTGCAGCAAATTCAATTTCTGAAATGATTGGTATTGAGGCATTTTTTAAATCTAATATCAAAGGAATAGTATCTGGTATACCAGGGCTTTTGACAATTAAATCTGCTTTGAAAAAACGCTCCTCGGAATGTGTTTCTTCCTCCCATTCAATCGCATTATGTGTAAGAACATTTTTGTATTTCTCTTTAATCTTTCCTATGTCAGAAAGAAATACGTCAAATCCTTTTTGTTGCGCTAAGATTGCTGCTCCACAGCCACTTTCTCCACCTCCTAGCACAACTATTTTTTCCATTATCGCAGTTTTAAAGTGACAATGGTTAGAATGGCTAACATGACTCCAACAATCCAAAAGCGAGTCACGATTTTACTTTCGTGCATTCCTAACTTTTGAAAATGATGATGTAATGGTGCCATCTTGAAAATTCGACGACCTTCGCCAAATTTCTTTTTGGTGTATTTGAAATAACCGACTTGCAGCATTACTGACAAATTCTCTACTAAGAATACGCCACACAAGACAGGTATTAATAATTCTTTTCTGATAGCAATTGCAAAAACCGCAATTATTCCTCCTAGTGCTAGACTACCTGTATCACCCATAAATACTTGTGCAGGGTAAGAGTTATACCATAGGAAACCTACACAAGCACCAACAAAGGCTGCCATATAAATTACTAGCTCTCCCGAGTTAGGTAAATACATGATGTTGAGATAATCGGCAAAAAATACATTACCAGACACATAGGCTAATATGCCTAAGGTGGCACCTATTATTGCTGAGGTTCCGGTTGCTAAACCATCTAAACCATCTGTCATGTTTGCACCATTACTAACAGCAGTAACTACAAAAATGACCATCAGCACAAAGATTATCCATGAATATTTTACAGCACCATCGCCTAACCAGCTGAGTAAAGTCGTATAGTCAAATTCATTGTTTTTCACAAAAGGAATGGTTGTTTTTAAAGATTTTGTTTCCTCTCCAAAAACAATTTCAGTATTGGAATTGGCATGTCTTACTTCTTCTTTAATGGTTATCCCATCGTGGAAGTACATCGTTAGGGCAATGATAAGTCCCAAGCCTACTTGTCCTATAATTTTGAATCTTCCTGCTAATCCTTCTTTATCTTTTTTAAAGACTTTAATGTAATCATCTATGAAGCCTATAAGGCCTAGCCACACCGTTGAGATTATCATTATGATTACATAAATATTAGAAAGCTTAGCAAATAAAAGTGTGGGTAATAATATTGCCGCGAGGATAATCAACCCCCCCATCGTTGGCGTTCCTTTCTTCTGTGCTTCACCCTCTAAGCCAAGCGTTCTAACTTCTTCGCCAATTTGTTTGTTTCTAATAAGGTTGATAATCTTTCCTCCAAAAACCATAGACACTAATAATGAGGTAATCACGGCTAATGCTGCTCTAAAAGAAATGTATTGAAACACACCTGCCCCAGGTAATTGATAAACGGATTCTAAATATTCAAATAAGTAATAAATCATTATTTTCTAAGTAGGTTAAATGTGTTTTTTAATTCTTCTTTGTCATCGAAAGGAAACTTCTCGCCATCGACTTCTTGATATTTTTCATGTCCTTTTCCCGCTATAAGAATGATATCTCCATCATTGGCTAAAGAACAAGCCGTCTTGATGGCCTCTTTTCTATCAGAAATGGTTAATACTTTCTTTTGATTTTTGGAATCTACACCTTGAGCGATATCTTTCAATATAGCCTCTGGTTTTTCAGTACGAGGATTATCACTTGTTATAATTATCCTATCGCTAAGTTCTGAGGCAATCTGCCCCATTTTCGAACGTTTAGTTTTATCTCTATCACCTCCACAGCCAAATACAGTAATTAATTGCTGCTCATTTTTAATCTCGTTAATAGTACGGATAACATTGAGCAAAGCATCTGGAGTGTGAGCATAATCTACTATACCTACACAGCCGTCGCTAGATCGAAAAACCTCGAATCTACCTTCTGCGCTATTCAAAACACTAAGACTAGTGAGCGCTTGTAAATTATCTTCTCCCAAAAGGGTAGCCGTAGCATAAATGGCTAATAGGTTGTAAGCATTAAACTCACCGATAAGCTTAGTCCATACTTCCTTACCTTCCACATTTAAAAGCATTCCATCAAATTGATGCTCAATGATTTTGGCTTTGAAATCAGCTGAGGACTTTAGAGCGTAACTGTATGTTTTAGCGTCACAATGGTGTAACATATTTAAGCCATGTCTATCGTCTTTATTTACCAAAGCAAATGCATTGGTCGGAAGGCTATCGAATAGTGCTTTTTTTGCTAATATGTAATCATCAAAAGTCTTATGATAATCTAGATGATCATGTGAAATATTTGTAAAAACGGCTCCTGTAAAATGCAATCCAGATATTCTATTTTGGTGTATAGCATGAGAACTCGCTTCCATAAAACAAAGCTTACAATCCTCATTTACCATTTCTGATAATAGCTTGTTGATGCTTAAAGCATCTGGTGTAGTATGTGTAGATGGAATTTCGTTAAACCCAATCTTATTGACTATGGTTGATAAAACACCTGACTTTACCCCTAGCGATTGATAAAACTGATGCAACAAACTAACTATGGAGGTTTTTCCGTTAGTCCCTGTCACAGCAACAAGCTTTAATTTATCTGAAGGATTATCGTAAAAGTTTGAAGCAATTAAACCTAAGGCTTTCGAACTATCCTTAACTCTTATATATGTAATGCCATCGGGCTTCGTAAGGGGTAGCTCTTCTGCTAGAATAGCCACGGCTCCTTTCTCAATGGCCTGACTTATATATTCATGACCATCAATAAGAGTACCTTTAATTGCTATAAATAAAGCGTCTTTCGATACCTTTCTTGAATCGAAACATACATTGGGTATTGCTTTATGAGTCGAACCAGCAACTTCAAGTATTTCTACTTTAAACAATATGTCTTGTAATAACTTCATGACAGTACAATTGTTAAGTTTTGACCTCTTCTTATCTGTGCACCTTTAGTGATTGATTGTTCTTTTACACTCCCTCGACCAGAGTAATTGATCTTTAATCCATAATTCTCTAAAAGAAATAGCACATCGTTTAATCCCATTCCTTTGATATTGGGCATTTTATTTTTTTCTAAATCCCGTGTAATATTTCTAGTTTGTAGTTGTACTTCTTCCTTTTTAGATTTAGTAAGTACCCACTGGGCCATATTATCATCGCTAGAAATGGGAACATCTAAAACGTTAAATACAGTTGTTAAATGTTTTTTATAACCATCTTTTGAAACAGGTATTTGATGTTTTTTCAAAGTGTCTTCTTCATATACACTTAAGTCGGTATTCATTACATAATCCGATATTTTTCTGAACACTGGAGCCGCAACATCACCACCATAGCTACCATTTTCTTGAGGATCATTAATCATTACAATACACGCATACTTTGGGTTGTCAGCAGGAAAATAACCAACGAATGACGCTAAGTGTCTTTGCTTGTTGTAGCTACCATCAACAATGAGCTGAGCAGTCCCTGTCTTTCCTGCAATCTTGTATTGCTTAGACTTAATGCTTCTTGCGGTACCATCTTCTACCACACCCTCCAGTATTTTTTTCACCTTATGAATAGTCGTCATTGAACAAATGGATGGGTTCAGAACTTCAGGGCTAAAGTTTTTTTCTACAATTCCATTTGACATAATAGACTTGACAAATAGGGGTTTCATGCGTTGGCCGTCATTGGCAATAGCCGCATAAAAACTGAGAATTTGCAAAGGTGTCATCTTAATTCCGTAGCCAATAGACATCCAAGGTAGAGTGATACCTGACCAATTTGAAGATTGTTTTGGATGTCTTATGTCAGGCTTTACCTCTCCTGATAATGCAATATTTAAAGGCTCATTAAGCCCCATACTATAGAGTCTATCAACGAATTGTGAGGGCCTACTCTTGTAATGCTTGTTTATCAACTTGGAAATACCAACATTAGAAGATTTTGTAAAAGATGTTTCCAGAGAAATCACCCCGTATCCTCCCTTTTTAGAGTCACGCATCACTCTATCGTAAAAGCTATATTCTCCGCCTGTAGTATTAACAGAATCATCTAATTGAAGATAACCATCTTCTAAGCCAGCAATGACAGAGGCTAATTTAAAAGTTGACCCCGGCTCTACACTTCTACCAATAGCAAAATTGTAAAATTCACTATACTTATCATCTTCAACTTTTTTCAAATTGACAATAGACTTAATCTCGCCTGTCGCAACTTCCATAAGAATAGTTGTACCGAAATCAGCGTTGTGAAAAGACAATCTATCAACGAGAGCCTTATGGGCAATGTCTTGAAAACGAATATCAATAGTTGTTATAACATCTTTGCCAGGCGAAGACTCTCTTTCTCTTATTGGCATCCATTCGTTTCCTGCCAATCTTTGTTCTAGTCTTTCCCCATCTTTCCCTTTTAAATCATAATTAAAAGCCCCCTCGATGCCTACAGATTTAGATTGCTTTTTATGGTATCCTATTGTTCTTCCTGCCAATAACTGAAATGGCTTTTGACGGATATTCAATTGCTTATACTGAAAACCGCCTCTATACCTTCCTTCTCTAAAAATAGGAAAACGCTTTATGGCTTTAAGGTCATTGAAATTTACCTTTCTTTTGATAAGAGCATATCTACTTTGCTTTTTCCATATTTTTCTTAGATACATAGAATATTCAGAAGCTGCCTTATCCTCAAAAAGCTCTGACAATAGCACAGATAATTCTTCGACTTCAGAGAGAAATAAATCTTTATCCACTTGCTTGGCGTCCCAACGTATTTCGTACTCTGGTATAGAAGTTGCTAAGAGAGACAAATCGTCAGCATAAATATTTCCTCGAGATGCTGGAACACTTACTGTACGGGTTACATTGTACTTATCGGTATTCCATAAATGGGATTCAAAAAATTGTGTGTAAAGGGGTTGAATGATAATAACAAGTGCCAACAAAATCATAAAAAGGTATATAGCAACAGCTCGTCTTTTTATGTTTTTAGAATGTTTCATTAGTTGGCACGGATTATAAATGGTTGGGATTGGCTTTGCTCTAATCCTTGACTAGCTACTAATGCTTGTACTTCCGTTTGCTTACTTTGAAACATCAATAAAGACTTGGTAGTAATATATTCTGAACGCAAGTCTTTAAGCTCTCTTTCTAATGATGAAACTGTTCTAACATATCCTTCGGCATTATATGAATTGTTGATATATAACACTAAAAGGAAGCAGATATACAGAGAGAAAGGAAGCAATTCAAACAACCCTTTTTCGAGAACCTTGCCGCTAAGTAAATCGGAAAGACTATTTTGAAACCCTTTCTTAGCCTGATATGTATGTTTCAAATCTTTCATGCTATTTTTTCTCCTACTCTTAATTTCGCACTTCTTGAGCGAGGGTTTCCGTCAATTTCTTCTTGAGATGCGGTAATGGGCTTTCTGTTTATGGACTTAAGAGTCAAGTTCGGAACACCGTATAAATCCTTTTCTATTTCTCCTTCAAAATTTCCTGATTTAATGAGGTTTTTGACTAACCTGTCTTCTAGCGAGTGGTAAGATATAACAGACAGTCTCCCCCCTTTTTTAAGCAAATCAACAGATTGAATTAACATCTCTTTCAGCGCATTTATTTCGTCGTTTACTTCTATGCGAATTGCTTGAAACAGTTGAGCTAAAATTTTATTTTTCTTGTGAGGTGGAACATGATTTTTAACCGCTTCTTTTAAATCTTCCGTGGTTTCAATTTCTTTTTCTTCTCGAAAACTTACAATAGATTTTGCTAGAGAATAGGCATTATTCAACTCTCCAAATTGTCTGAAAATTCTACTTAAATCATTAACATCATATTCATTGACTATGGTCTTGGCGGAAGTGTTTTGCTGTCTATTCATTCGCATATCCAGCTCTCCTTCTTCACGTATAGAAAATCCACGTTCAGCAGTATCGAACTGATGAGAAGACACTCCCAAATCCGCAAGAATGCCATCAACTTCGTTAATGCCCTCTAGTCGCAACCATTTTTTAATAAATCTAAAATTCTGAGCAATCAAGACTAATCGATTGTCCTCAATACGATTTTGCTGCGCATCGCTATCTTGATCGAAAGCAAATAGCTTACCATTTTCTAATTGGTCTAAGATTGATTTTGAATGTCCGCCACCGCCGAAGGTGACATCTACATAAGTGCCGTTGGGGTCAATGGAAAGGCCAGCTATTGATTCGTCTAATAAAACTGCCTTGTGATATGCCATTAGTCTTCGTTTTGAATGTTGCCCATTACTTCTTCTGCTAAATCTGCAAAGTCAGATGTTGCATCTTTGAGGACTTGCTCGTAGCGGTCTTTATCCCATACTTCTATCATATTTACCGAACAAGAAATGACTACATTTTTAGAAATATTGGCAAATGCTATAAGGTCTTTTGGAATTTGTAGTCGAGCATTTGAATCTGTTTCCAACATCTTAACACCAGCAGTAAACAAGCGAATGAAGTCATTATTTTTCTTTACAAATCGATTTAACTTATTGACCTCGGCCATCAGAACATTCCACTCACTCATGGGGTGAATCTCTAGACAATTGCTAAACACAGAGCGCTTGAGCACAAAGCCTTCGCCTATTATCGGCGATAGCTGCTTCTTCAATACCGCAGGAAGCATCAATCTCCCTTTAGCATCAATCTTGCATTCGTATGTTCCAATTAGGTTAATCATCTAAATCGTATGTAAGCTGTAAATATATGGAATTTTGCTCCACATTTTACCACATTTTACCACATTGTTGATAACTCTTCACGCTTTTATCTAAAAAACCTGTTTTCATCTGATTGCAATCTATTTGGTTGAGGGTATTATTTTTTGCGTATTTTTGTGCAAAATTTAATCTGGATGATTTTAGAAACGATTAAAGAAGGTGGCTATGAATATGTGGAAGTTGGTGAAGGCCCTGTAATTGTTTTACTCCATGGTTTAATGGGAGGCTTGGATAATTTTGAGAGTGTCATTCCTAAACTCGTTGATAGCGGATACAAGGTTATTGGACCGGTATTGCCTCTATTTGAAAAGCCTATTCTTAAAACAAGTATCAAGCATTTTTCGGACTACGTTTATACGTTTTTAAAGCATAAACAAATTGACAATGTTTCTTTGTTTGGAAACTCTTTAGGCGGTCATATTTCTTTGGTGTTTGCAAAAGACCATCCTGAGATAGTCAACGGCTTAGTACTTACAGGATCTTCTGGTCTTTACGAAAACTCTATGGGCGATACTTTTCCTAGAAGAGGTGACTATGACTATATCCGAACTAAAACTGAGGAAGTCTTCTATGATCCAAAAATGGCGACCAAAAGCTTGGTCGATACGGTCTTTGAAATCGCAAACAATAGAAATTCTGTCATTCGTTTATTGACTATGGCGAAGTCAGCCATTCGTCACAATATGAGTAAAGACATTCCGCACTTAGACTTTCCGGTTTGCCTAATATGGGGTAAGCAAGACAACGTTACACCACCTCATGTAGCTGAAGAGTTTCATAGTCTTTTCCAACGCTCAGACCTTTATTGGATAGACAAGTGCGGACACTCTCCAATGTGGGAACATCCCGAAGAATTTTCTAAAATTCTTTGCAATTGGCTAAAGACCAATATCAAATAAAATTTCACATGCGCATCAAACAAGCTGAGTTTGTAATCAGTAACACGGACATTAAAAAATGCCCTAAAGCAGATATGCCAGAGTATGCCTTTATTGGACGTTCAAATGTGGGCAAGTCTTCATTAATCAACATGCTTACTGAAAGAAAAAGCTTAGCTAAAGTTTCGGGCAAACCAGGAAAAACACAACTTATTAATCACTTTCTGATAAATAAGCTTTGGTACTTAGTAGATTTGCCAGGATATGGCTACGCAAGTGTATCAAAGACGCAACGCCATGAGTTCTCTCAATTTATTAAAGAATACTTATTGAAAAGGGAAAGCCTGATGTGCTTGTTTGTACTATTAGACTCTAGGCTCAAGCCCCAAGCCATCGATTTGGAGTTTATGCAATGGCTAGGTGAAAATGGTATACCTTTTGTTATTTGCTTCACTAAACAAGACAAGCTTTCTAAAAAAGAAAGTGCCGAAAATCTGAACCATTACAAAAAAGAATTATTAAAAAACTGGGAAGAATTACCTCAGATATTTTTAAGCTCTGCAACCAAAAAAAGTGGTCAAGAAGAAATTCTAAACTTTATTGGCGAAACCAACAAATTATACGTTTAGCGAAGTAATTTTTCGGCAAAGTGATGACAAAAATCACGCATATCAGCAGCCATTTTGTCTTCATTTGTTGCTCTTTCCAAAGTATCAGCCATAGAAACTAAAGTTTGATGAAAAAAATGTTTCATTTCGTCGGTACGCATTTCTTTAGTCCACAAATCTATACGTAATGTGTCTTTAGATTTGTTGTCCCAGAAAGATAAAAAAGCGGCTTTACACTCGCTTAATTCTTGTCCACCGTCAGATGCTTCCCAAAATAATTTTTCGGGAATATTATTGTCATCTAACTCTACATTGATTCTTATTTGAGATTCTTTTGCACTCATTATGGTTTGTATTTAGAATTATTTAAGATGTATTGAGCATCTTGAATTTGAAACAACTGTTCAATAGTAACTTTAGGATTGTTTTGCATAAACTCATCAACGATATTCCACCCAATCCATAAAGACACCTGACCCGGAGACTCTAAGGGCATACCTTTAGAATATGGAGCAGGATTCATATATTTAGCTATGATTGACTGATCGTTAGAATATAACAAACCCTCTTCAATTAGGAATTTCCAAATGGAAAATTCACTACCCTCACTCCATTCCATTTGTTGCTCTGTAAAACCCATTATTATATGAGGTGGGGCATCGACTAAAAATTCGTTCAAGGCATATTTTATTTTCCCATAATGAATCATTTGAGATAAAAAGTTATCAAATTGAACTGGGAACTCTGCTTTTAACCAACCATTTACAGCTACACTAGCAAGGTAATCAGACTGAAATTGCTGGTGCATATACTTTGGAAACTTATGTATGATATTAGAATAATAAGCGTCATTGCCTAAGAACATTTCTAAGCCAATAGCTAAGGTGCTATCTGTTGCAATAGCGACATAATTGAAACCCCCAAAAAAGGTTACAATTACAGGAACTACTTTGTTAGGGAAAGCGTTGTGGTAATGATAGAAAGCTCTAGACAATTCTTTTTCATATGGCTTAAAATCGGCATAAACTTGAACGACCTCTTTGAAAGGTTTAGCAAAATCTTTTTCTTCTTGAAATGCTTGTAGTGAATCTGAAAAAGCCTCTTCTGAAAGAGGTATAATGTTTTGGGTATAAATTTCCCAGAAATAGCCGTATTCATCCGCATAATCAGAATAAATTGCTGTTCGCGGATCAACACTATAAATACTATCCAAACGTTTTACTTCAACCTCAAAATTAGATGACTCATCGCCTATACAGGCAAACAATTGAAAAATTAAAATAAAGAGGAAATAATAGGCCGTCTTTTTCATGCTGTAAAATTACGATTTATTACCTTTGTACTGCTATGCAAACAAAAGAATGCGTTGAACATATTTGCCAATGGTTGTCTGACTACCTTAACAATTCAAAAACAAAAGGCTTTGTGGTTGGTATTTCGGGAGGCATTGACTCAGCAGTAACCTCTACTTTAGCTGCTAAAACAGGTCAAAAAGTACTGTGCTTAGAGATGCCCATTTTTCAAGAAAGCAATCAAGTTAATAGAGCAAAAGAACATATACAGTGGCTCAAAAATAATTTCAAAAATGTTGACTCTATTTGTGTAAACCTAGATCATACCTATGATAGATTTGTGCAAACTGTCAGCAATGAAACTAATAGCGACAATCATGAAATGGCTTTAGTAAATTCAAGAGCTAGACTTCGAATGACAACTCTTTATTATTATGCTCAACTTAACAATTACTTAGTTGTTGGCACAGGCAACAAAGTAGAAGATTTTGGCATTGGTTTTTATACTAAATACGGTGATGGAGGAGTAGATTTAAGTCCTACTGCGGATTTACTAAAATCTGAAGTCTTTGAAATCGGCAAAGAACTTGGCGTAACAAACTCTATTCTTACAGCTGCACCTACTGATGGCTTATGGGGAGACGATAGAACAGACGAGGATCAGATTGGCGCGAGCTATCCTGAATTAGAGTGGGCGATGAGCTACGATGGAAATGACCACAATCTGAATAAACGACAACAAGAGGTCTTAGATATTTATAAGTCCCTAAATAAAGCCAATAAACATAAGATGATACCGATTCCTATTTGTAAAATCCCTAATCATTTGAAATGATGAAATAGATTCCTTAAAAGCCTCCTTCAAATGAAAAAACACCAAATCAAATCCTCTATAATTGTACTTCTATTTTTTGGAATTAGCATTTTTCAGCTTAAAGCACAAACAACCAAAGTAAAAGGCAAAGTGACAGATGAGTCAAATGTCCCTATGCCATTCGTGAACATTAATTTTATCAACTCTAACATAGGTACAACAACCGACTTCGATGGTGTATATTCCTTAGAAACAAAATGGGCGACAGATAGTTTGTCAGCCTCTTTTTTAGGTTACCAAAAAGACGTCCGAAAAATCACTAAGAATAAAAGTCAGACTATCCATTTCAAATTAAAAACTTCTTCTGTTAAAATTAATACGGTCAATATATTAGAAAAGAAAAAAGCAAAGTATAAAAACAAAAGCAACCCTGCGGTGTCATTGATTAGAAAGGTCATAGAACACAAAGACAACAACCACGAACAGACCTTGAGTTATTACGAATACGACAAATACGAAAAGGTAGAATTTGATTTGAACAATTTTTCTGAAAAAATCGTTGACAATAAACTAACCAAAAACTTTCAATTTGTATTTGAAAGTTATGTGGATACGTCAGAAATAAACGGCAAACCATTTATCCCGTTTTTCATAAGAGAAAATATTTCAAAAGTGTATTACAGAAAAAACCCGGATAGTCAAAAAGAGTATATACTAGGTACAAAAATGAGCGGTCACCTAAACCGATTGGATAGCGATGGCATTGGTCATTTCATGAAAAAACTGTATTCGGACATTAATATTTACGACAATCAGATTATACTTTTTGGCAATCATTTTCCTAGCCCTATAAATTCAATAGCCCCCAACATCTATAAATTCTTCATTATTGACACATTGGCTGTCGATGGTATAGACTGCATTAATTTAGGGTTTTCTCCTCGTTCAAAATCTGATTTTGCCTTTACGGGCAATTTATTCATTTTAAACGATGGCACTTTTGCTATTCGTAAAGTAGAAATGGGCATTAATAAAAACATAAATCTAAACTTTGTAAATGACCTCCGTATTCAACAGGACTATACAAAAGTGGATAACAAGAAGTGGCTACTAAAGAGAGATAACATATTTATAGATTATAGCTTTTCAGAAAAACAAACGGGCATATTGGGCAAAAAGACCGTTTGTTATCAAAACTATATTATTGATAAAGCTAGACATGACTCTATCTATTCAGCAAAGGGACATGTAATTAGGCTAAACGATAAACTAGCAACTAACGCTTATTGGGAGCAAAACAGGCACGAAAAACTCAACGAGAATGAAGAAGGCATCTACACTATGATAGATAGCATTCAAAACATAAGAACATTTAAAATTATTTCTGAAGCCGCTTCGATTCTCACTTCAGGCTGGATTGATTGCAATTGGTATGAACTAGGAACCGTGGCAACTTTCGTGAGCTGGAATGAAATAGAAGAATTAAAACTAAGAATAGGTGGTAGAACAACCACTAAATTCAACGAGAAATTTCAGCTAAAAGGTCATATTGCAATAGGCTTGGGCGATTTAAGAATTAAGTACCTAAGCGGCATAAATTATTCGTTAAATGACAATTATCTAAAAAACCCACAACACCAATTTTACGCCTCGTTATCAAGGAGGACTTTGTTCCCTGGTCAATTTTTAGAAAAATTAGACCACGACAATTTCTTACTTTCCTTTAACCCTAGTATTTCTGATAAGATGTTACTTATTCATAAATTTAAATTGGGATATTTAAACGAGTTTTCAAGTGGATTTTCATTTGATTTGAAATACGAAAACAAGCGGTTGAAGCCCTTAGGAAATTTATCTTTTGAAAATGGTTTTGGGCATAAAGATTACCATATCAATACTGATGAATTTTCCGTAAAACTAAGGTACGCTCCAAACGAAAAGTTTTATCAAACGAAAAATGGTAGGCGAAGGATAACAAATAAACACCCTGTCTTTGTTCTTAAGCATACGATTGGCTTGGAGGGGTTTTTTAATGGGGAACACGATTTTTCAAAATCTACTTTTGAAATTATCAAAAGAGTATATGTTCCTCTTATGGGGCATTCCGACATGAACGTAGAGTTTGGCAAATTTTGGGGCAAGGCTCCTTTCCCTTTGCTGCAAATACCTATTGCCAATCAATCTCTAGGCTATCAGAAGGAAACCTTCAACACCATGAACTTTATGGAGTTTGTCAACGATGAATATCTGAATGTTAAGTGGACTCATTTTTTCAAAGGAGCCATTTTCAACAAATTGCCTTTACTCAAAAATTTAAAAGTTAGGGAAGTCGTTGGCATTAAGGCGATAATGGGAAGACTAACAGACGTCAACAATCCAGAAATTGATAAATATCTCCTCAAGCTACCCACTGATTTGGATGGCAATCCCACTACACATATACTTAATGAAACACCTTACATTGAAGCGAGTTTAGGGGTAACTAATATTCTTAAATTCTTACGTGTCGATTTAGTTAAAAGACTAAATTATCTCGATGAAAAATACGAGGCAACTTCTCTTTTTGGACAAAGGGGTTTGGGGTTACGCTTCAGTGCTAAATTCGATTTTTAATCGATGGTCCAAGTATTTGACCCTTTAAGCAAGTCGTCTAAATTACCTTTGCCTTTTTGTTCGGTAGCAGCATCAATTTGTTGTACTAAAGCATCTTCGTAGGTGTGTCTATCTTCAGAGTAAAAAACACCAAAAGGACGAGGGAACTCTGCATCAAAAAAACGGGTGAGCAAGCCTGCTTTAACTCTATCTTTTTCATCGTGAACCCAAAGGTCTTCAACTGAACAATCAGCTAATGAAACAATAACAGGCTTAAAACCGTCTAGACGAATTCCTTTTTCTTTATTTTCTCCGAATAATAAAGGCTGTCCATGTTCCAAGAATAAAGTTTGATTCATTTTGGTGGCTTTATCAGTCATTCCAAAAAAGGCCCCATCATTGAAAACATTACAATTTTGATATATTTCTAGCAAAGATGTTCCCTTATGGTCGTTGGAACGTTTGAGCATTTCTCGCATATGCTTAGGGTCTCTATCCATAGTTCGAGCTATGAAAGTAGCATCGGCTCCCATACACAACGCTAATGGATTAAAAGGATGGTCAATAGAGCCCATTGGAGTAGATTTAGTCTTTTTACCCTGTTCTGAGGTGGGCGAATACTGACCTTTAGTCAATCCATAAATCTGATTATTAAATAACAGAACGTTAGTATCGAAATTCCTTCTCAAAAGATGAATCAAATGATTACCTCCAATAGATAATGAATCGCCATCGCCTGTGATTATCCAGACACTTAAATCTGGTCGTGCTGCTTTGAGCCCACTAGCTATAGCTGTTGCTCTACCATGAATAGAGTGCATGCCATAAGTTTCCATATAATAAGGGAAACGAGAAGAGCATCCAATTCCTGAAATAAAAACGATATCTTCTTTAGGCACATTGATTTCTGGCATTACCGACTGTACTTGTTTAAGTATAGAATAATCACCACAACCAGGACACCAACGTACTTCTTGGTCAGAAGAAAAATCTTTAGCTGTATATACCTTATTCTCCATCGTGCAAGTCAATAATTCGGTTCTTAATTTCTCTAGCCTCAAATGGTATTCCTTGAATCTTGTTCATAGGGATAGCATCAATAAGGTATTTATCACGAATCAGTTTTATCAATTGACCATCATTTATTTCTGGCATCAATACCTTATCGTAGGATTGGATTAGAGTTTCTAGGTTTTTAGGAAATGGATTGATATAGCGTAAGTGAGCATGTGCTACCGAATAGCCTTCGGACAACAATTCTTTAACAGCTGTCTTTATAGCACCATAGGTTGAACCCCATGCTAAAACTAATACTTTGGCATTCTCTTTTCCAGCATCTAATTCTTGATTTGGAATGAAGTCAGCTATGCGTTCTACTTTTTGAGCTCTAGTTTTGACCATAAACTCATGGTTATTGGAGTCGTAAGAAACATTTCCTGTTTCAGCTTCTTTCTCCAAGCCACCAACTCTATGTTCTAATCCTGACATGCCAGGAATTGCCCATTCTCTAACTAATTTATGGTCTCTTTTGTAAGGGAGATAGTCGGCACTTTCTTTTTTGGTAATGGGTACGCTAATCGGTTTTAAATCTTTAGACTGAGGGAACAACCAGGGCTCTGCACCATTGGCAATATATCCGTCAGATAAGAAGAAAACAGGTGTCATGTGTTCAATAGCAATACGACAGGCTTCAAGTGTTGCCTCAAAGCAATCGGATGGCGTACTTGCTGACACAATTGGCACAGGGGCTTCGCCATTTCTACCATACATAGCCTGAAGCAAATCGGCTTGTTCTGTTTTTGTGGGCAATCCTGTTGATGGTCCACCCCTTTGAACATTGACAATAACAAGTGGTAGCTCTAACATAAATGCTAATCCTATGGCTTCACCTTTTAAAGCTACACCAGGTCCTGAAGTTGCAGTAACACCCAATGCGCCACCAAAAGAAGCTCCTATACTTGCACTGACAGCCGCAATTTCATCTTCTGCTTGAAAAGAACGCACACCAAAATTTTTGTGCTTGGCTAACTCGTGTAAAATATCCGATGCGGGTGTTATAGGATAAGAACCATAAAATAGATTTAATCCTGACTGTTGAGAAGCCGCAATGAGTCCCATAGCTGTGGCCTGATTTCCCATTATATTACGATAAGTGCCTGAAGGCATCTTGGCCGGTTTAACCTCAAATCGACTACTTGAAATCTCACAAGTATTAGCAAAGTTATACCCCGCTTTTAACACTTTAGTATTAGCCTCTAAAACCTCAGGCTTACTTTTAAATTTCTGCTTTAGAAAATCTATGGTGTGATCTAGCGAACGGTTATACATCCAATAGACAAAGCCGAGAACGAACATATTTTTGCAACGGTCTTTTTCTTTAACACCTAATGTAACGTCAACCAAACATTCACGTGTCAATTTGGTCACGTTCATTTCACTCACTCTATAATCAACAAGTGAATTATCTGTTAATGGGTTTTCATCATCAGCAAAACCAGCAAGTCTTAAATTACGTTTATCAAAACCGTCTGTGTTTAGAATAATTGCCCCGCCCTTTTTCAATCGCTTAAGATTGGCTTTTAGAGCAGCTACGTTCATGACCACCAACACATCGCATTCGTCACCAGGCGTAAATATCTCGGTGCTACCAAATGAAATTTGAAAACCTGAAACACCCGCTAGTGTACCTTGTGGCGCACGTATCTCGGCAGGAAAATCAGGAAATGTACTGAGGTCGTTACCATATAAGGCTGCTGTATTCGTAAACTGTGAGCCTGTTAATTGAATACCATCTCCCGAATCACCAGCGAAGAAAATAACTACTTTTTCTACTGTTTCTTGAGTCATTAATCTTCTAATTTATCAATATCAACTACTTTTTGAACTTCAGGCAAAACCTTTTTAATAGCCTGTTCAACACCTGCTTTGAGTGTCATCATACTAACATGACAGTCACTACATGCGCCAAGTAATTTTACTTTTACTATATAATCGTCGGTAACCTCAATAAGTCGAATATCGCCGCCGTCAGATTCTAAAAAAGGACGTACTTGAGCTAAGGCTTCTTCTATTTTATTAATTACTGTTGAATCTGTTATAATTCCCATTTCTAATTTGTTGAGCAACCATCAGTGTTTGTTATTTCTACACGCTTTGTTGCTTCTAATTGGTTTCTTTTATTCATTTCTTCAACTACCTTGTCAGCAAAATCTAAAAAGGCTACAGCCGCAGGTGTTGAGCCTTGCAATACGGCAGGGCGACCAGCATCGGCCGCTTCTCTTACACTTTGCACTAGTGGTATTTCAGCCAATAGAGGTAGTTCTAGTTTTTCAGCTAGTACTCTAGCTCCTTCTTGTCCAAATATATAATATTTATTGTTCGGTAATTCTTTTGGAGTGAAATACGACATGTTTTCTACTATTCCTAGAACAGGGACATTGATAGAGTCCATTTGGAACATAGCGACTCCTTTACGAGCATCTGCCAAAGCAATATTTTGAGGTGTACTCACCACCACTGCCGCACCAACAGGAATAGATTGTACCAAAGACAAGTGAATATCACCTGTGCCAGGCGGCAAATCAATAAGCATATAGTCTAATTCGCCCCATTCGGCATCCCATAACATTTGATTTAAAGCTTTTGACGCCATAGCACCTCGCCATACAACAGCCTGATCGGTATTGGCAAAAAATCCGATAGACAATAACTTAACGCCATAGCTTTCAACAGGTAATATTTTACGTTTACCATTCACTTCTCTGCCGTTAGGTTTAGCTTTTACAACGTCAAACATAATGGGCATTGAAGGGCCGTATATATCGGCATCTACCAAACCTACTTTGTAGCCTTTGTCGGCAAGTGCAACAGCCAAGTTGGCCGTAACGGTAGATTTTCCTACACCGCCTTTGCCTGAGGCAATAGCAATGATATTTTTAACACCAGGTATCTCGTTGCCTCGAATGATATTGGGCTTTTTCTCTGGCGCATTAATAAGTAGATTGACTTTTACATCCGCTTTTTCAAAGACATAATCGTGTATTGCTTTGATGCAATCTACCTCAACTTTTTTCTTGTATTGAAGTGTAGGGTTGTCAATCTCGATATCCAGTAAAACTTCTGTGCCAAAGATTTGAATATTGCGAATAGCATTGGTCGAAACTAAGTCCTTACCACCTCCGGGAAGAGTAAATGTAGAAAGCGCTTTTAATACTTGTTCTTTTGTAATTTTCATCGGGTACAAAGATAAGTAATATCGCTCTATTTAGAATGATTCAAAGCAATTCTTTACAAGGGTTCCAAAAAACCTTTTCAAAGTCTTGAATTTGATTATCTACTAGCCGAATTCCTTCATTTTCCAATAGCTGTTGCATTAGGGTTGTACCGTCAAAATGATACTTACCTGTTAATAACCCTTGTTTTTTAACTACTCTATGGGCAGGAACTTCATAGGTATTGACCTTATTTAATGCCCAGCCGACCATTCGAGCCGAACGAGGGCTGCCCAAATATTTAGCAATAGCCCCATAGCTCGTTACTCGCCCTTCGGGAATTTGAATAACTACAGCATAAACGTTTTGAAAAAAATGGCTTTTGAGCATCTTCAAATATACTTTTTTTTATATCCTTTTTTTTATATCTTAGTAGTCCTTAAAATTCCATAGAAATGAACTCAACTCAACTCAAACTATGAAAAGGATTAAGCTCTTGGCATTAATCTTCTCATATCAATTGGTTAGTGCCCAAACTGCCGACCAACTGCTTCGGGTTCATAATGTCACTAATCTAAACACTATTTCCTCGCCGCTAAGTGGCAACTTAGCTTATACACAAAATCATTTATATCATTACGATGGCAGCCAATGGCGGAGTCCTTGGACAACAAGAGGCAACAATAATATAGGTGCCACAGGTTTTCTAGGCACCACTGATAATACAGACCTTAGGTTTAGAACTGATAATGCGCAAAGAATGGTAGTAAAAGCCGACGGAAAAGTAGGGGTAGACATAAATAATCCAAGTGGAATTTTTGAAGTCAATAGCAATGATGGACTACTAGCGGTTTCAAATGCTAATACAAACACATCTTCCATAACCTACCCCAACAGTTTTAACGATAATAATTTTTTAACTTTTTCGATTTTTCAATCTGCAGCTGCTAATGTTGATTTTCTGACACCTAATACCACATTGACCCGTATAGTTCTATATTCAGATAACCCTATACCACAAAATGGTTCTGATCCAGATAACCCAACAGGCGTTACTGTATCTGCAAGGCAAACAGGAGGAAGTTGGACGGTTATATTCCCCCAAACCTACACACCAGCGTCCTGGCTATCAGACGAATTAGTTTTTATTGTTCAAAATCATTCTTTGAGAGCTAAAACTATAGATTTAGCTAATTCAACAGCCTATGATGAATACAGAATTCAACTACAAAACACTCAACATAACCCTGTTCATAATTCTACGATATATGAAATAAGATTGTTTGAAGGCAAAACATCAGAATTTATTGTTAGCACAAATGGCAATGTTGGCATTAACAATGACAACCCCACCCAAAAACTTCATGTTATCGGTAATATTTTGGCTAGCGGTAGTATCACTCCAGACTATGTATTTGAAAGCTATTATGATGGTGAGAGTCATCTCAATCCTACTTACAAATTACAACCGCTTAATGAGGTAGAACAATTCATAAAAGAAAATAAACATCTGCCTGGGGTTCCTTCAGCCCAAGATATTGAGGAACAAGGTGGAATTCTTGTCAATAAAGCCACCGAAATAAACCTTGAAAAAGTTGAGGAATTGTACATTTACTTATTTGAACTCATTGATGAAAACGAAAGAATAAAGAAAAGTATAAAACGAATTGAAAAAGAAGTTTTGGACTTAGCCAAATGAAGCTATTTAAGCCTAAACCTCAAATAGGTTATTGGCATACCTTTTTCTAAAAAAAGTTGTTCGTAATGCGTTTTGATTTCCATATTTTCTCTTTGCAAAACCGCATTATAAATGTCGTGTTCGGCATCTTCCAAATGATGATTGTGACCTTCAATAATACCTAAAGTATAACCGTGCAAAAACTGACTATCTGTTTTTAGGTGTATCAGTCCGTCTTTGGCTAAAAAACGAGAATATCGTTCTAAAAAAGTAGGGTGTGTTAAACGATTTTTAGCTCTTTTCTTTTTAATTTGAGGATCTGGAAAGGTTATCCATATCTCATCAACTTCATCGGCATCAAAACACCATTCTATAAACTCAATACGTGTTCTCAAAAATGCCACATTACCAACACCACCTTCAATAGCATCGGTAGAGCCTTTCCACATACGAGCTCCTTTCACATCAACACCCAAAAAGTTTTTGTTGGGGTATTTTTGAGCCAAGCCAACAGCGTATTCACCCTTACCACAGCCCAACTCTACAACCAAGGGATTGTCGTTTTTAAAAAAGTCTTTCTTCCACTGACCTTTCATCTTATAGCCAGATTTTAATTCCTCAAAAGTGGGCTGAAATACATTAGGGTATTCTGCCATTTGAGAAAACTTACGGAGTTTGTTCTTTGCCAATGCTAAAAATTTTATGCGAAAATAGCTCAATTTTTAAGTACTTTCGAAGCGTGAATTCTAAAAAAAGAATACTGATTGCCCCTCTAGATTGGGGTTTAGGTCATGCTAGCCGATGCATTCCTATTGCTCAAGCATTAGAACAAAAGGGCTTTGAAGTGGTTTTTGCCTCTAGTGGTCGACCATTAGAATTACTCATTCAAGAATTTCCAAAGAACGATTTCATTAAGCTAGAGAGCTACAACATACGCTATCCCAAAAATGGTAAAATGGCTTGGAGTATGCTTAGTCAGAGTTTAAAAATATGGAAAGGTATTCGCCAAGAGCATGCGCTATTACAACAGATTATAGATGATTACAATATTGACGGCGTCATATCTGACAATCGTTTTGGGCTACACTCCAAAAAAGTGCCATGTGTATTCGTTACCCACCAACTGAATATACAAACGCCTATTTTTTCAGATTTTATACGAAAGATGAATTTCAAATACATTCAAAAGTTTGACGAATGTTGGATTCCTGACTCTGACAATCATCAGCTAAGTGGTCAGCTATCTAAAGTTGAAAACACCACTTTCAACTGTCAGTATATAGGGGCTTTATCCCGTTTTGAGAAATTAGAAAAAACTAAAGACATAGATGTTCTTGCTATCGTTTCTGGACCTGAGCCACAACGCAGTATGTTTGAGGAGTTACTAAAAAAACAACTGATAGAGGCGAAGTTAAAAGCCACATTGGTATTAGGTAAAACAGAAGAACATAAAGAAGAGCATATTGGAAAGCTCAAAATTATCAGCCACCTCAACGCCAAAGCCCTCAATCAGGCTATGGTGAATGCCAAAGTGGTCATTAGTCGCTCAGGATATTCTACCGTAATGGACATTGCCAAACTGAACAAATTAGCCATATTCGTTCCTACCCCCGGGCAAACAGAACAACTATATTTAGCAAAGTATTTTTACGATAAAAAATTAGCTTTTGCTATGCATCAAAAGGAATTAGAGGTTCGTACAGCAATAGAAAAAGCGAGTGAATTTGAAGGCTTAAGCCTAGAAAAATTTCAAGCAAATTGGGATAGTCTGTTAAGCCTTTTTTAGAGTGAATGAAAAGGTAGTTCCCACGTTCTCCGTACTTCTCACATTAATAGTTTGTCGGTGAGCATCGACAATATGCTTGACTATAGACAAGCCTAAACCCGTTCCTCCTGCACTTCTAGAACGTGACTTATCTACTCTGTAAAATCTTTCGAATAAACGGGGTAGGTGTTCAGAAGGAATACCATCGCCATCATCGGCAATTTCAACCAAAATATTTTCTCCCATTTCAAAAAGACGTACCTTGGTGTGTCCTCCTTCATTGCCGTATTTTATGGAGTTTTCAATAAGGTTTATTAAAACTTGAGATATTTTATCTCTGTCTGCCTCAACAAAGTTATTTATAGATTGATTATTGATACTTAAAGTAATACTTCTCTTTTTGGCCTTCATCTCAAGAATATCAAACAACTCTTGAATATGATCAACGATATTCCAACGAGTAAACTCCAGCTCTAATCGATTCGACTCAATCTTGGATATCATCTCTAAATCTTCCACAATATTTATCATTCTATCCACACTTTTGCTAGAGCGTTCCAAATATTGCATGTTTACATTTTCATCTCTTATAGCCCCATCAATAAGTGTATGTATATACCCTTGAATATTAAAAATGGGTGTTTTGAGTTCGTGTGAAACATTACCCAAAAACTCTCTTCGAAAAGACTCCATGTTTTTAAGTTCTTCTATTTCTCTTTGACGTTCATTAACCATCCTGTCAACATCTTCATCTACTTTATTCAAATCTGTTTCAACATCATCACTAACCCCTCTTTGTCTAGTCAGCGATTTATAAATCACTTTTACTCTTTCATGAATGAATTTCTTTAAAAAAAGAAAAGAAATAATGTATATGGAAATAGTAGAGGATATAATAACTGTGAGGATTTGCCAAAATTGAATGGTGCTTTCTGACCAGAAACACATTAAAGAAAACAAAATAAAAAATGGAACTGACAAAGCAAGCGTCAAGTAAAAGGCAATTTTTTTAGGCGTTGTCCATTGCATTAGTATTCAAATTTATAGCCTACACCTTTTACTGTTTTGATGTAGTGGTCGGCTAATTTCTCACGCAATTTACGAATATGTACGTCAATAGTTCTATCTCCTACAACAATATCTGTGCCCCAAACCTTTTCTAGAATTTCCTCTCTAGTGAATACTTTGCCGGGCTTGGATATTAATAACTTCAATAGCTTAAATTCTTTTTTGGCGAATACAACCTCAACACCTTTGTAGGTTGTCATATGTTTTTCCTTGTCAATGACGATATCTCCCAATTCTATAATAGATGTGGGGTCTTGTGTAATACCTCTTCGCTTAAGCAAGGCTTTTACTCTACTTATCAAAACCTTAGGCCTAATGGGTTTAGTAATATAATCGTCAGCACCTGCTTCAAAACCTGCTATTTGAGAATAATCTTCAGATCGAGCAGTAAGGAAAGTAACCACCGATTGACTCAAAGATGGTATCTCTCTGATTTTCTCACAAGTTGTAATGCCGTCCATATTCGGCATTTGAACATCAAGTATAATGAGTGAGGGCTCATGTTTTTTGGCTAATTCAATAGCCAGTAAACCATTGTCAGCAACTATAACCTCATAACCTTCGGCACGTAAGTTATATCCTAGAAACTCTAAAATATCTTCCTCGTCATCAACAACAAGAATTTTAATTTCATTGTTCATACTTTATTCAAGTTTAATTTTTACAAAAGTATCATATAAAGCCTTTCATTTGAGTAATTTACAATTTTTTAACATATACTTAATATTGGACTAGACAATGAAAACTTATATTTGTCCCGAATTAACAATTAATAATTTAAAATGAAAAAAATCTTAAACGTATTAACCCTTTCATTTATAGGGTTGAGTGCAATGGCTCAAGGTCAGCCAAGTGCAAAAGTATTTTCTAACTTCAATTATAATGTATCTGACGAAGACAACAACTTCAAAGCCTTTGAGGTGAATAGAGCTTACTTAGGGTACAGCTATGCGTTAAGCGATGAGTTTAGCACAAAAATAACTTTTGACGTAGGTAATAATAGTGCAGGAAGTGCTTACACCGCTTTCTTGAAAATTGCTTCTGTTAGCTGGAAAACTAATGAAAACATGAAAATCAATTTTGGTATGATAGGTACCAAAAACTTTAAGTTTATGGAAAAAGCATGGGGACATAGATACATATACAAATCTTTGCAAGACAAACACAAATGGGCTAGTTCTGCCGATGTAGGTGTTTCTGTTGATTATCAACTAAATGATAAGATGAGTATTGATGCTCAAGTACTTAACGGCGAAGGGTACAAAAAAGAACAAGAGTCTAACGGTTTGTTTAGAGGAAGTGTTGGCTTAATTTATGACCTTTCAGAAAATGTTGTAATGAGAGTTCACCGAGATGTAGTGCCAAGAGAATCTTATGGAGCTAATGACTCTCATCAAAATACAACAAGCGCTGCTTTAGCTTATACAGGAAATGGCTTCAAATTAGGCGCTGAGTATAACCTTCAAGAAAATGCCAAAAATGTAACGGATCAAGAGCGTACAGGTATGTCAGCATATGGTAGTTATGATCTAAATGATGGCATGTCTTTATTTGGAAGATACGATGAGTTGAGCTCTGAGGACGATTGGAATTTATCTAAAGATGGCACATTTATGATTGTAGGTATTCAAAAGCAAATGGTCAAGGGCTTAAAAGTTGCTTTAAACTACCAAAGCTGGACTGCTGCAACAGAAGGTGCTGATGCTGAAAGCTCAATATTTATGAACTTAGAATTCAAGTTCTAAATACACACCAAACTAAAGTTTGAAAGCGAGGCAAAAGCCTCGCTTTTTTTATGCTTGTCAGATGTTAATGCGCTTTACAATTACTTAACATTATGTATTTTAAAATTTACATTTTATTAATATTAAAGTAAGCTTTAGGTTCAATTAGCCCTCTATGTTTGTAAGGTAATTAAAATCAAAAATAGATAAATGAAAACATTAGGAAAATTATTTTTAGGCATCACTACAATTGCACTTGTTGCTTGTGGCGGAAGCGAACAAAAATCTACCAAATCAGGGCTTAGCGGAGCAATCAAAATTGACGGCTCTAGTACAGTATATCCTGTTACTGAGGCAGTGGCTGAAGAATTCAGAGCAGTTGAACCTGCTGTTAATGTTACTGTTGGTGTTTCTGGAACTGGTGGTGGTTTCAAAAAATTCATGAGAGGTGAAACAGATATCAATGATGCTTCTCGTCCTATTAAAGCAAAAGAAGCTGATGCTTGTGCAGAGATTGGTATTGGATACCAAGAGTTAAGTGTTGCTTATGATGGTTTGGCTGTATTAATTAACCCTGAAAATGACTGGGTGGATTACTTAACAGTAGAAGAGCTCAAGAAAATATGGCTGCCTGAAGCACAAGGACAAGTTATGTATTGGGATCAAGTAAGAGAGGGCTGGCCTCACGAAGAGCTTCACCTTTTCGGTCCTGGCGTAGCGTCTGGTACTTACGACTACTTCGCAGAAGCTATATGCGGAAAGAAAGTAGGAACACGTGGCGATTATACCGCTTCTGAAGACGATCATGTTTTAGTGCAAGGTATAGCAACAGACAAAAATGCTTTAGGATTTTTTGGTTTAGCATACTATGAAGAAAATAAAGACAAACTAAAATTAGTTGGTGTAGATAATGGTAATGGGGTAGTAATGCCATCATTAGAAACCGTTGGTAACGGTTCTTATGCACCACTATCAAGACCAATCTTTATTTACGTGAGTAGTCTAGCAGTACAAAAAGAAGAAGTAAGAGAATTTGTTTCATTCTATTTACAAAACGCTTCTTCTTTGGTTGCAGAGGTAGGATACATTCCACTTCCAGATGCAGAATATGCTAAAGAGATTGAAAAATTTAATGCATTTATAAAGTAGTTTTTTTTCATAGTGTTAACTCTTTTTTTTCATTGTGTAGAAGGTTAATTACTATTTATATCCAAGCAACTTAGGTTGCTTGGATTATTCAAATAAAATGAACAGAAGAAGCAAAGAAAAAATAATTGAATTTCTCCTCAAAGGTAGTGCAGCTATTACAATCCTCACTACTATAGGAATTATATGGGTACTCCTTTCGGAGAGCTTTACTTTTTTTAAGGAAGTTTCTATAGTTGATTTTCTTACTGACGACCAATGGACGCCACTTTTCGCCAACAAGCATTTTGGCATAATGCCCCTAATTTCAGGGACATTACTAACAACAGTGATTGCCGTATCTGTGGCATTGCCAGTTGGATTAACTATAGCCGTCTATCTTAGCGAGTATGCTCCTAAGAAATTCAGAAAAACAGTAAAGCCTATGCTAGAGGTTCTAGCAGCAGTACCAACCGTAGTATACGGATTCTTTGCCTTGATGGTTGTTACTCCTTTTTTGCAAAAACTAATTCCCGAAATGGCTGGTTTCAACGCTCTTTCAGCAGGAATAGTAATGGGTATAATGATTATCCCTTTTGTCAGCTCACTTAGTGAAGATGCTCTTCAAGCTGTACCAAAATCGTTAAGAAATGCTTCTTACGGATTAGGCTCAACACGCTTCCAAACAGCATTTAAAGTAATGGTTCCTGCCGCATCATCGGGTATTGTAGTGTCTGTTATTTTAGCATTTTCAAGAGCAATTGGAGAAACTATGATTGTAGCCATTGCTGCTGGTCAGCAACCACGACTAACGGCTAATCCTTTAGTACCTATAGAAACTATAACAGCATATATTGTACAAGTTAGTTTGGGTGATGTGCCACACGGATCATTAGAATATAGAACAATCTTTGCCGCTGGTATGACCTTATTTGTTTTCACATTTATATTAAATAATATCAGCTTCTGGGTAAGAAAGAAATTTAGAGAGCAATATGACTAACTCGAGAAAAAATAGAATCAAGGATAAAATCTTTGAATACATTGGAATTATTTGCACCTTTTTAGGGCTTGTAGTTCTGGCTATTTTTATAGGCAATATCCTTGTCGATGGGCTATCAAGAATCGACTGGGACTTCATGAAAAGTCTTCCGTCTAGAAAAGCTGAAAAAGCCGGTATATACACCGCTTGGACAGGTTCGCTATGGATATTGGGCTTTACAACACTGATTGCTTTTCCACTAGCAGTGGCCGCAGGTGTGTATTTAGAAGAGTACGGCAAAAAAAGCCGATTATCTTCTCTCCTCGAGGTAAATATTTCGAATTTAGCGGGCGTGCCATCTATCATATATGGACTACTTGGTCTTGAAATATTCGTTCGTGTTTTCCAAATGGGAAATAGTGTATTGGCAGGCGCTTTTACATTAGCTTTACTAATACTGCCTATCATAATAGTAGCAACAAGAGAAGCCATAAGGGCCGTACCACCTAGTATCAGAGCCGCATCCTATGGCTTAGGAGCAACAAAATGGCAAACCATTTGGCATCAAGTATTGCCTAGTGCTATGGGAGGAATATTGACAGGTGTAATATTGGCAATCTCTAGAGCCGTAGGTGAAACCGCACCATTAATTGTGGTAGGAGCATTAGCCTATGTGCCTTTTGCACCAAGCTCACCAATGGACGAGTTTACAGTAATGCCAATTCAAATATTTAATTGGGTTTCAAGACCACAGCACGGATTTACAATCAATGCTGCAGCCGCTATTATAATACTATTAATCATCACATTTATTATGAATGGCTTAGCCGTTTATCTAAGAAATAAATGGGAAAAGAAAATCAGTTGGTAAGAATGACAACAAAACAAGAATACATTTTAGAAACTAAGTCACTCGATGTTTTTTACGGCGAAATGCAAGCCTTGAAAAATATCAATATGAATATTGAAAAAAATAAAGTGACCGCTTTTATTGGCCCTTCAGGCTGCGGTAAATCAACCTTTCTCAGAGTCTTCAATAGAATGAACGACTACATCGAATCTTACAGAATGGAAGGGCAAGTATTTATGAAAGGGCAAAACATTTATGATAAAAACATAAAGGTGGATGAATTGAGAAAAAACATCGGAATGGTGTTTCAAAAGCCCAATCCTTTTCCTAAAAGCATATACGAAAACGTGACTTATGGCTTGGTAATTCAAGGCATAAAAGACAAAGCATTTCTAAAAGAGCGTGTTGAAAAATCCCTAAAACAAGCCGCCTTATGGGACGAAGTTAAAGACGATTTAAAAAGACCTGCCTTAGCACTTTCTGGAGGTCAACAACAACGCTTGTGTATCGCAAGAGCCTTGGCCGTTGAGCCTTCTGTTCTACTTATGGATGAACCTACCTCGGCATTAGACCCCATTTCTACAGCAAAGGTTGAAGAGTTAATCCATGAACTAAAAGAAAAATACAGTATCGTTATCGTAACTCACAATATGCAACAGGCAAGTAGGGTTAGTGATAACACAGCCTTTTTCTATATGGGAGACTTAATAGAATTTGGTAAAACAGAAGAGATTTTTAGAAACCCTAAAAAAGAACGCACACAAAACTACATTACAGGTAGATTTGGTTAATCCCATTTTATTATGACACAATTAGAGCAAGAAATTAATGAATTGAGAAAGGAATTGCTGAACATGTTTTTAGCAGTAAATAATCAATTGCTAAAAAGTGAAAAAGCCCTTTTAGAATTTGACAAAGATTTGGCGGCTGAAATAACTAATGCTGAAAAAAGAATCAATTCTCTAGAGCTAAAGATCGATAGAGATTGTGAAAATATATTAGCCTTATATTCTCCTGTTGCGGTCGATTTGCGCTTTGTGCTTTCGGTATATAAAATCAATCACGAATTGGAACGTATAGCTGATATTGCGGATGGCATCGCCAATTATGTCAATAATGTAAAAGATCCATTTCCTAAAAAAGCTATTGCCGACGTAAAGATTGAAGACATGTTCTCTCAATGTCAGGCTATGATGGATAATGTGATAGAGGCTTTTGAAAAAGAAGACACCAAAATAGCTCGTAGAGTTTTCAAACAAGATGAATTATTAAATACCATAAATTCAAACGGAAGTAGCGCCATCATAGAAAACTATGATGAAAAGAATGCAGAGGCATTATTCTATCTTTTGTCATGCGTACGAAAACTGGAACGATCAGGAGATTTAACAAAAAATATTGCTGAAGAACTTATTTTTTCTATCGAATCAAAAGTTATAAAGCACCGAAAAAATAAGCGATAAACAAAATCGCTTAACAATTTCTTAACATTAGATTTACTTTCAATTAACTTGGAGTGAGAATTCATTGTGTTCATTTGTATAGTACTAATAAAACACAACACAATGGAAACTACACAAAACAAATTTGACATCAGTAAATTACTCTACGTTGTTATCATGATTGCAGTATACACTATAGCTGTACTCTAGTAAAAACCTTAATTAACATGTTTTTTTTTCGATGAAAAAATTGATGTCGAAGTTCAGTTACCCAACTAACTTATGGATTCATAAAGGTGAAAGAAACTTCCTTTCTTTCATAGTTGTCGCATTTATTCTCGCCATGTTCGTTACGCCATACCCTCAATTGGGAATGTGGGTAGGCTTTATTTTTGCAGCCTATGCTGCTGTTGCAAACGACAGTATCCAAACTCTTGGAACTTTCATTGCATCAAATCAAGACAAAAAGTGGTGGGTGCTCTGGATATTTATTGGGGGTATATTTTTATTTACCGTCGGCTATTCATGGTTTAACTTTGCGGGTGATGTCAGCCATGGTCGACTCATGGCTAAAGGCTTTGAAAAAAGCCCAACAAACTTTCACTTCCTACAAATAGCAGCACCTATATTTTTATTAATACTTACTCGTTTAAGAATGCCTGTTTCTACAACATTCATTCTATTAACATCATTTGCTGCTGCGCCGGCAGCCGTAGGCAAAGTACTTGCTAAGAGTATGAGTGGGTATGTATTGGCCTTCTTTATGGGCTTCATTATTTTTATGCTCATCTCTAAATGGGCAAAAGAAAAATTCGTTGGTGAAGCCAAGTTTGGCTGGACCATCGCTCAGTGGATTACTAGTGGTACCTTATGGTCAGTATGGCTAATGCAAGATGCGGCTAACATTGCCGTTTACCTACCTAGAAGTATGAGTTTTATGCAATTCATGGGTTTTGCTGGAGTCGTATTTATAGGACTAGGGTTGCTACTCTACTTCAAAGGTGGAAGAATACAAAAAATTGTAACAGAAAAGTCAGTAGTTACCGATGTGCGTTTCGCTACAATCATTGACTTTATATACTGTATCATATTGTTCTATTTCAAACTCTACTCACAAGTGCCTATGAGTACCACTTGGGTATTCATCGGTTTATTAGGAGGTCGAGAAGTTGCTATGGCAATAAGAAACTCAGGAGAAAATAGTACGGCTACAGCTGTTAAATTATTAGTAAAAGATTTCTCATATGCTTTGATTGGCTTAATCATCTCTATAGCCATTGCAATAGGAGTTAATGATCAGCTTACATTTAGCTCAATGTTAGTAGAAATACCAAAAGAATTTGTTTCAGGTTTAACAAAATTCTTCGGAAAATTAGGCCTTTAATAAGCGCTTAATTTAGTAACAAAAAGCTCCTTTTCAAGGAGCTTTTTTTTTACCTTAGTCCTATGCATTGGGTATTCGATCAGACCGTATCATTTGAAGAAAAAGCATTGAAATTATTTCAGCTTCAAGCACAGCATTGTTCTGTTTATAAACGCTATCTAGACCTTTTAAAGGTCGATTTAAATGCTATTAATTCCATTGACAAAATTCCTTTTCTTCCCATCGAATTATTCAAGAATAATCGAATAATATCTGACAACCAAAAACCTCATATTACATTTAGCAGTAGCGGAACAACAGGACAACAACAGAGCAAACATTATGTAGCTGATGCTTCAATTTATCAAGACAGCTTCAAACAAGGATTTCAGCATTTCTATGGCAACCCTAAAGACTATCGAATCCTTGCCCTACTACCCTCCTACCTTGAAAGAGAAGGCTCTTCATTAGTGTATATGTGCGACCAACTCATACAAGAAAGCCAATACCTACAGAATGGCTTCTATCTGCACAACATCAAGGAATTAGCTGAAATTTTAACCCAAGAATGTGAAAGAAAAACTTTACTTATTGGTGTTAGCTATGCGCTATTAGACCTTGTCGAATTAGGTCCTTTCAATTTAGAAAATACCATTGTAATGGAAACAGGAGGCATGAAAGGAAAACGAAAAGAAATGATAAAATCGGAATTGCATTCCGTATTACAACAAGGGTTTTCTCTCCAAAATATTCATTCAGAGTACGGTATGACTGAATTGCTTTCTCAAGCTTACTCCAAAGAAAATGGAATTTTTGAAACACCACCTTGGATGAAAGTTTTAATTAGAGATACCGAAGATCCACTAAGTATCTTAAAATATGGGCTAACAGGTGGCATTAATGTAATCGATTTAGCCAATGTAAATTCTTGCGCCTTTATTGCTACCCAAGATTTGGGCAAATCATTTGATAATAATACTTTTGAAATCCTTGGTCGCTTTGAACAAGCTGACATCAGGGGGTGTAACTTATTGCTCAATGAAAATGATTATACGAAAAGCTAATAAAAACGAACTAGATGCTATCATGCAAGTGTACAAGTCTTGCGTGGAAGGCATGATCAAGTTAGGTATTGACCAATGGGACGAAACGTATCCTAACAGGAAAGTCATTCAAAAAGACTTAGAAATTGGCGACTACTATGTAGGAGTTTTAGAAGACGAAATTGTTGCTGGCATCAAAATTGACAGAAAGCAAGACCCTACATATCTGACTATTGACTGGGAAGACAAAAGCAATAAATTTATGGTAGTCCATCGCCTATGTTCTAAGACGAGTGTTTGGAATAAAGGAGTGGGAAGAAAAATGATGACTTTTGCTGAAGAATTAGCCGCAGAAAAGGGATGTATATCTATGCGATTAGACACCTACATCAACAATCCAAAGGCTATTGCCTTTTATAAGCACATTGGCTACCAACAGCTTGGTCATATCAAGCTCAAGCCGCACAAAGACATCTACTATTGCTTTGAGAAAATCTTTTGATTAACTTTGTTAAATGTAGATTCCTTAAAGCACCGTGAAAAAGCCCTTAATTGTATTTATAGCACTCATTTCATTTACTACCCTTTCAGCACAAAACCTAGTGCCTAATGCTAGCTTTGAGGAATTTGATAGCACTTTTGTTTTACCTGGCCCCTATTACCTCAATCAATCTTTTGGAATTTATGACTACTGGAATAGTATATATACAGCTGACTTCTATTACATCGATAATTATTGGATTTTCGATAGTATGCCTGAAGGTCTCTTTGATAGCTTATCTACAAACGTATATTTAGGTGCCGACTCTTGTTTCCTCTGCGCTCCTTACAACAACTTCGGTTACAGAACACCCCGTACGGGCAATGGATATACAGGTATAAGAGCCTACAGTGGAGCGCTGGGACATAACTACAAAGAATTTATAAAAGTAGAGCTGAATGAACCACTTATAGTGGGTAAGCTATATCAAATCTCATTTTATACTTGCCCCTCAACCCAAAATCCTTTTGCACTAAACTCCTTAGGGGCATACATCACTACTAACGAAGTCAACGACTATAATAATTTACCTGCACAAGTTCTTTCAGAAGACACAATTTCAGACACCTCAGAATGGACTGAAGTAAAAGGACTATATCGAGCCAATGGAGATGAAAACCATATTACTATTGGAAATTTTGATACTGAAACTGAATTTAACGACCCTTTTTTTAATGTAAGGCTCAGCTGCCTATATTACTTCTTAGAAGATGTTTCGTTTTTTCCCTATTCTAACATCACAGACACAACAATGTGTGAAGGTGATACTTTAATACTAAGTCCAAAAAGACAAGATAATGTCACATGCCTTTGGCAAGACGGCTCAACAGATACACTTTTTTATGCCTATGAAGAAGGCACATATTGGATGAAACAAAGCTATTATTGGCAAGAAACGTCAACAACAGTTAATCATTACGACACGATTCATGTAAGCTTCAAATCTCTTGATGATTTATTACCCACCGATTTAGGTAATGACACTTCTATTTGTCCGGGCGAAAACTTAATCTTTACAGCAACAAATTCAAATGTAAATTACCAATGGAGCAATGGGGCAAACACTAATCAGTTTACTACCAATCAAAGTGGTATGGTATGGCTGAAAGAATACAATGAATGCGAAATGATTGCAGATAGCATAAAAATAAGTCACATAGAAAAGTTGTTTCTAGAATTGGGCTCAGATACAATTATGTGCTATAACGATTCGCATACCTTACAAGTTAAATGCCCTAATGTAAACATCCTTTGGAATGATGGGAGTACAAACAACAATTATGAAGTAAATAATGAGGGCTTGTATTATGTGACCATAAGTAACCAATGCGAAAGCATCAGTGATAGTATTAGGTTTAGTCATTATCCTCGCTTGAATTTGAACCTAGGTGAAGATGTTTTGTTATGTAAGGATGATACGATTAACTTTGAAATGAATACTAATGTAAGCAATGAAAATGCGCATTACTTATGGCAAGACGGTTCACAGAATCCAAGTTATACTTTTAAAGATTTAGGAGAATATTGGGTGAAAATCTCCTCCAACTGTGAAACGCTAATAGATAGCTTAGTAATCCGATACTTTTGTGAGTGTGAGGTTTTTATCCCTAATAGCTTTACACCAAACCACGATCAACACAACGATTATTTCTTAACGAAACAAAACTGTGGTTACGATTCATTTCATTTGCAGATATTTAACCGATGGGGAGAATTAATATTCGAAACCTACAATCCTAAGGAATATTGGGACGGAAAATATAAAGGCAAAATGTGCCCCATTGGAGTCTACACCTATAAGCTCATCTTACAATTTGAGGAAGGTTACAAAAAAATTAAACGAAAAACAGGCACAATACTATTGGCTCAGTGATTTTCCATTTACAATCACCATAAAGTAATTCTTTTTACCTTTTTGGATAAGTAAATACTTATTAGAAATCAGTTCGTCAGTAGAAAGTGTTTTATCAGCAGTAATTTTTATTTTATTGATGCTTACCGCATTACTCTGTATCATTCTTCGAGCTTCACCTTTAGAAGAAAAAACTTGAGTTTTATCCGCTAGAAAATCAAGAATATCGCCCTCTAAATCAGACGAGTTAACTTCAAACTGTGGAACACCTTCAAAAACAGACAGAAAAGTTTCTTCGTCTAAAGACATTAAATCATCCGATGTTGATTTACCAAAAAGAATATTAGATGCTGTAATCGCTGCTTGTAAATCTTCTTCTGAATGTACGCGTTTTGTAATATCTTCAGCTAAGGTCTTTTGCAGTAACCTTTGATGTGGAACTTCATCGTGTTGTTTTTCAAGATCTTCTATTTCTTCTTTAGTTAGTAGCGTAAAAATACGGATGTAATTTTTAACATCTTCATCAGAAGAATTCAACCAAAATTGATAAAACTTATAAGGTGAAGTTAGTCGTTTGTCCAACCATACATTGCCTTCCTCTGTTTTACCAAATTTACCTCCATCCGCCTTTTTTAATAAAGGTGTGGTCACAGCAAAAGCAGTTCCACCATCTTTACGTCTGATGAATTCAGTACCTGTGGTAATATTACCCCATTGGTCAGAGCCTCCTAGCTGTATTTTGCAGTTTTTATTTTTATACAACCAATAAAAATCATAACCTTGAACCAACTGATAACTAAATTCTGTAAAGCTCATTCCTGTTTCCAAACGAGATTTTACAGAATCTTTGGCTAACATATAGTTTATAGAGATATGCTTACCTGCTTCTCTAATGAAATCTAAAAAACTAAACTCTTTAAACCAATTGTAATTATTGACTATTTCGGCTGATTTTGCACCACAGTCAAAATCTAAAAAACGCTCCATTTGTTTTTGTACACTGTTCAAGTTATGCTGCAATACTTCTTCCGACAACATATTTCTTTCTTTGGATTTGCCAGAAGGATCACCTACCATTCCTGTTGCTCCACCCATAAGTGCAATAGGCTTATGACCACATCGCTGAAGGTGTACTAATATCATTATCTGAACTAATGACCCAATATGAAGAGAGTCTGCTGTTGGATCAAATCCTATATAAGCAGTTGTCATTTCTTTTTGCAATTGCTCCTGAGTGCCTGGCATGATATCGTGTATCATACCTCTCCATTTTAATTCTTCTACAAAGTCCATTATTATAAATTCTTTTGAGCAAATATAAATAATGTAAAAAATTGGGGCTATTTTTTCTCTACCTTTGTTCAAGATGATATTTTTAACAGGTGGTACAGGTTTAGTTGGAGCACACATACTCCTAAAGTTAACCGAAAATGGACAAAAAGTAAAAGCTTTAAAAAGGCAAAAAAGCTCTTTAGCTGTCGTTGAAAATATTTTTTCACACTATAAAAAAAGGAATTTATTGCACTCTATTGAATGGATAGATGGCGATCTGATGGATATATTCTCGTTGGAAGAAGGCATGAAAGACTGTAATATGGTCATTCATTGTGCCGCTATTGTTTCTTTCAATCCAAAACATTTTGATCAAATGATGAAGCAGAATGTGGAAGGAACAGCTAATATTGTCAATGTATGCCTGTCGCAGAACATCCAAAAATTAGGTTACGTCAGCTCTATTGCTACTCTAGGAAGTGCCGAAGAAAATAAAACTAGGACAGAAGAGGATTATTGGAGAGAAGGTAAAGTAAATACTCAATACGCTATTAGCAAATATCTTTCTGAGCAAGAGGTTTGGCGAGGTGTTGAAGAGGGCTTGGATTCTATAATTGTAAATCCATCCGTTATATTAGGACCAGGCGATTGGACAAAGGGCAGCTCACAAATGTTTGAAAAAGTGTGGAGTGGCTTAAAATTTTATAGTACCGGTAGCACCGGATATGTTGATGTGTTGGATGTTGCAGAATGCTTAATAAAACTATTGAAAAGTGATATTGTCAACGAACGTTTTATATTAAATTCTGAACAGATGAAGTATAGGGATATTTTCGATGAAATTGCAGAAAACTTAAATAAACCAAAACCACACATAAAGGTTACCCCTTTTTTAAAAGAAGTCGCATGGCGTGTAGAATGGCTTAAATCCATTTTCACTAATAAAAGCCCATTAGTGACTAAAGAAACAGCAAATACAGCTATGAAAAACAAAAGCTTTTCTAACCAAAAAATAGTAACCGCATTGAATTATACATTTATACCTATATCAAATAGTATCAAAAGATATAGCAAATGGTTCTTAGACGAACACACTAATTCTTAGACTTCTCCTCCAATAACTGTAATTCTTGCAACACCTTATCATAAATCAAAAGAAGGTCTTCACTGCCGTTGCTGGTATAATAATCCCAACTTGTTTTGAAATCCTCCTCTGAATAGCCTAATGTCACATAGGAACTTGCTAGTAAAGAATCTACATGATTCTCTGAAAAACTCCCTTGATATTGAAATGTATTTAACTCAGAAACAACGAGCTGTCTGCTAGTCAATATTTTCACCATTTCATCTGCCGAGATAACACCTTTTGAATTAAATTCTACTGGATTAGAACAAGAGAATAAGATCGTAACAACAACAATCAAAATTAAATTTTTCATACTTCAAAGTTAATCATCTTAAATGATAAACATATATAAACTATCTTTGTTGTGATTTTAATTTTAAAACCATACACAATGAAAAATTTAATTTACGTTTTAGCGATTGCTTTCATGGGCTTAGTAGCTTGTGGTTCTCCTGCTTCTGAAGAAGCTACAACTGAAGAAAAAGTTGAAGTTGTTGCTGAAGAAGTTACAGCTGAAGACACTGTTGAAGTTGTTGCTGAAGAAGCTGAGATGGACTCAACAGCAACTGAAGAAGAAGCTGCAGAGTAGAATTATTCTTAATTCTAAACATAAAAAGAGGCTTTTTAGCCTCTTTTTTGTTATCTATCAAATAGTAATCTTTGCCCTTTTATAGATTCATCAAATTGACTTTCATAATAGGCTAAATGTCCATTAACAAAAGTATGGCTAACTCTAGATTTAAACGTTGTCCCTTCAAAAGGCGACCAAGCACATTTATAGAGTATGTTTTCTTTTTGTACTTGCCACTCACTATCAAGATCAACAAGCACTAAATCGGCGGCGTAGCC
>MDSX01009625.1_pt1 | contig 38549 bp, 32 predicted proteins | sample 811141 | NCBI WGS metagenome assembly MDSX01 (sample SAMN05326642, study PRJNA326480) | marine metagenome | isolation source: seawater | place: Atlantic Ocean: South East | collected 2010 | reverse complement strand
TGAAGCAGCTGGTTCTAATGACTCAGCCGATATCGCAGCTGCGATGGTTGATGTCAGCCGTGACGGTGAGAAGTGTTCAACATTTGCTGATTGTAAAGATCTGCTTGCAGGTGGAACCAACATTGACTACGACGGTGCTTCAGGCGCCATCGATTTCCTTGATGTCGGTGAACCAGGAACAGGTATTTACGAAGTGTACGAATATGACGCTGGCGGTGTCCAAGAAGTCATAGACGAACTCACCTTCCAATCAGGATCAAGTGCAGAGGTTGATCCGGTAGCAGCAGGAATCGCAAGAGCTCAAGCTGTTGTTGATAGTTTCTCAGAACCACCAGACCAAATTACTGTGACAGAATCAATTAATTCTGTTGTGCCAGAAGGTAAGACAGTAGCTTGGTTGGCATGTGAAGTTACCTGTGCTGCATTTAACCCAGCATTTGAAGCAGCAACGGAAGCTCTTAACTGGAATCTAGAAATCCTTAATATTGCTAGCTTTGGTGCTAACTCATCAATTCTTACAGCGTTAGACCTTGGAGCTGATTTCATTGCAATTACTGGTACACCACCAGCTACGATTGCTGACGAAATTGAGACGATGGTAGATGCAGGAGTTGGACTATATTCCTGCTTCGACACCACACTTCCAAGTGAGCTTGAAGGACTAATGACAAACTGTTCAGGAAACGACAATGTTTTCGCAGCTGGTAGTGTGCACGCAAATAACGTGATTGTTCGATCAGGTGGTACTGCTAAGGTACTCATGGTTAACATTCCAGACTTTGCTGTGCTCGTTTCTCAACGTAATGGTGCTGCTGCAGCATTTGAAGAAAACTGCCCGAACTGTACATTTGAAGAGTTAGCAGTTTCACTGGACCAACTCCTAACCGGAGAAGTACCAGGTGCTATCATTTCAGCTTTCCAAGCAGACCCAGACCTTAACTGGCTTATGGTTGCATTCGACGGAATGCTTTATGGAATCCTCGATGCTCTTGAGGGCGCTAATCTTGATGAAAGAATAAGCGTTTCGCTAACTGACCACGACGCAGCTTCATTGCAAGAATGTGTTGATGGAAGAATAGAATTCGGAACAGTTAATCCAGTTCTATACACGGCATGGTTGATGGTAGATGGAATGGTTCGTACTTCCGTAGGACAGGAAATTCCTGGAAACGGACACGTAACACCTCCAATACCGCTCTTCTTGACTCAAACTCCTGAGTCTTGTCAAGCACTGCTTGACACACCAGAAGCAGACTGGAAGGGGCCAGCCACTATGGAAGCCCAATTCTCTGCTCTTTGGGGAAGAGGCTAATTAATTAGCTAATAACTCATACGAGTCAAATAAAAGGACCCGCAGCTGCGCTGCGGGTCCTTTACGTTTTAAATAAATTTACTAATAAATTTCTGTGAGCTGTGTTTAGTAAAAGTGCTTCACATCCGGTAGTGTCCTATCAATAATTTAGGGGGAAAGACATGAGCGAACGATGGGTGTGGCGTTTACAAGAACGTCCTGAAGGAATGGATTTCGAACCAGCATTTGAATTCAAAAGTGAGCTAATACCGGAACTCGCCCCAGGTGAAATTCTGATCAAAAACATCTATATCGGTATGGACGCTGGAACACGAAATTGGCTACATCCGAGAGAAGACGGTTTTGATGTTCCTCTTCCACTTGGATCTGCCATGATTGGCATACTTGTCGGGACCATTGAGGAAAGTAACCATCCGGCTTACACAAAAGGTATGCTCGTACGCGCCTATGGGCAATGGGCCGACTACTCAATAGTGAATCCAGCAGAAGCAGGAGTATTCGTCGTTGACCCTGATATAGATGACATACGGCAATACATTGGGCTTATAGGACCAAGTGGATGGACATCATACTTTGGTGTACTCGATGTTGGTAAACCAAAACCTGGAGAAACTTTCCTTGTATCCGCAGCAGCAGGATCTACCGGATCGATAGCTGGTCAAGTTGCCAGAATAGCTGGATGTCGAACAATAGGGATCGCGGGAAGTGACGAAAAGATTGACTGGATCAAATCAGACCTCGGATTTGATGAAGGAATCAACTACAAGAAAGACAATGTAGAAGAAAAAATTAGAGAATATGCCCCCAATGGCATTGATATCTATTTCGATAATGTAGCTGGACCCATCCTTGACGCCGTGTTACCCAACATGGCGATTCATGGGCGAATCGCTCTCAGCGGACTCATGGACAGTTATAACGCTGAAGGCCCTGTCCCAGGACCATACAAATTTGAATATCTTCTTCATAAAAGAGTCTCAATCACAGGTTTCTTTTCTCCGGACTATTTCCATCTCGGGCACGAATCAGATGCGAGAATGCGGCAATGGTTAGATGAGGGACTGATCACATTCCGTTTTGATGAAACTAACGGTGTTGAGAACACTCTTACTGCCTATAAAAAAATGTTTACAGGGGGCAACATTGGGAAATCGATTGTCAAAGTTTAGTTACTTTTAAAGTAGCGAGCGGGTGAGGGGAATCGAACCCCCGTTCTCAGCTTGGGAAGCTGATGTTCTACCATTGAACTACACCCGCAGATAGTTATAGGATTCTACAACCCCATAAATCAATAATTACAAGACAAGTAACAGCATCAACATTCCTAAATAGTAATCTCAGTGAACTATTAAACGTTAAAAATTGTTGTAAAACCTTAGTTACTGAATTGAGATAGAAAACTCCAAATAAAAAATGGCATTTCTACTCCATTAACAGGGAAATCAAACCAATCGTGGCCTCCTCCTAGAATAGTGAATAGCTGTACTTCCGTAATACCATCATTAGCAATATAAATAGAACGTTCAATATTTTCTGCGATCTGTGACGTAGTAGATGTAGAACCACCATTACTTGAAGCCCAGAATTCCACAGCATCTTCAACAGATAACGCATAACCAGGCATTCCCGAATATGGGCGTTCTGCATCAGCAGTTCCATTAAATATCAAACCAGGGGTTGGGCTAGTAATCAAACAAGGGAATTCACTTTCTAGAGGAAATAACCCAGACATCACTACAAACCCTGCAACCCGATCATTTAAATGGCACGCAATCATATAAGCCATAGCAGCCCCATTTGAGTAACCAGAAACGAAAACTCGCGAATCGTCAATATCCCTAGTTAAGGAAAGTTCTGTGATCAATTCTGCGATAAAGCCGAAATCATTAGCGCTAACTTTGTTTCCTTCAGAAGAATGCAGCGTATTCCAAACCGAACCCGTCTGGACTTCTGCTTGAGGATAAACCAGAATAACTCCTTCAGAGTCAGCCACGGATTGCATGTTAGACAAGTAATACTGGCTTTCAGCTGTCCCGCTACCACCATGGAAGTCAATTATCAGAGGTAATTTTTCAACATCAGCAAACGCATCAGGAATATATACAAAGTAAGTACGGGTAACGCCATCAATTACTATTGAGTTAGCAATAAGGTCAGGTGTGTCTGTAATTGTTTTGCTTTGAGCGTTTTTGGATTCCCAATTTTCTTTGGACTCCCAATCTCCTTTTTCTTTACTTTCTTCCAGAATAATCTTGCTTTGCGGATCAATGCCTTTCTCTTCCAAGCGCCCAGATTCACTATTACTATTAGAACATGCCAAGAGATTCCACAGAAGTATCAAACACAACAGTGGCAGAAATAGATGTTTCATAAAGTCAACCATAGATAGGTTAATGAATAGATAACTATTTGTAATCACCTTAGATTGAAATCCCTTTACTACTTGACTAAGAATCACAAGGGTGTAGTTTCTCCGTATGGCAGAACTTCGGTTTTTCTTCGGAACGATGGGATCAGGAAAAAGCACGCAAGCATTGCAAATACGTCATAACCTTGCACAACGAGGGCTTAAAGTTATTTTAACTACCCAGTTAGATCGTCAAGAAGGAAAAGTATCAAGCCGGCTCGGAGTAGAAGCAAAAGCTGACATAGTTGACGCGTCTGTGAACCTATTCGCAATGGCCCAAGAAGCTTTTGAAATTACAGGGCTTGACGCAATGGTGTGTGATGAAACCCAATTTTACGAGCCGAATCAAATAGAACAACTAGCACGAGTTGTTGATGAACTTCATGTTGATGTTTACGCTTTCGGCTTACTTACAAGCTTTCAAGGTGAGCTATTCCCAGGAACTGCACGCCTTCTTGAACTTGCTGATGTCCGAAGTCAAGTTCAAGTCGAAGCAAGATGTTGGTGTGGATCAAGAGCAACTCACAATGCCAGGCTCGTTAACGGTATCCAAGTTTACTCTGGTGCTCTTAAAGTTGTCGGAGATACAGCAACTGAAGAAATAGAAGAAACAGCAGAAGTCACCTATGAATTAATGTGTCGTAAACACTGGCATGCTGGTTTAAGAAGACGTCAAGGCGAACAACTAGAACTTCTAGATCAAGAACAAGAGCCAGCAGAAGTCATTAAACTGCCTGTCCATACACCCACAAATTAAAAAATAATTGAATTATTTTTCACCCTTTACGTATTCCCGAAGGTCTCTTTTTAGAATTTTTCCAGAACCAGTTTTAGGTAAATCGTCAATAAAGAAAACATGCTTGGGTACTTTCGCTCCGGAGAGATGAGATCGAGCAAATATTAGTAAGTCATCTGTAGGAAATTCACTTTCAGCAACAACCAATGCACATACCACCTCACCCCACTCATCATCGGGTACACCAATGACTGCCACTTCTTCTACTAGAGGGTATTCATCAAGAACATTCTCAATCTCAGCAGGATAAACATTAACACCACCGGAAATAATCATGTCCTTTTTCCGGTCGCAGATAAAGAAATAACCTTCTTCATCAACGTATGCGATATCGCCAACAGTCTGGTAGCCATCACGATGATCCTCAAGGTACCTATCATGGGATTTGTAATAAGTTTTGAATAGAGCACTTGAGCGCGCGTAAAGCTCACCAGGTGTATTTGGTTCATTAATCACATTTCCTTTGTCATCTATGAGTTGAATTTCCACCCCTGGAGCAGGAACTCCGCATGAACCAGGTTTTCGTAATTGATCATTTGGAGCGAGGACTGTACAAACAGAAAGTTCCGTTGAGCCGTAAACCTCCCACAGCGAATCTTCTCGAAAATCACGTAAGTAAGCTCTTTTGAGGTTCATAGTCCACGGAGCAGCATTAGCAATCAATGACCTTAAGGATGAAACATCGTACATATCTTTCACATCGTTAGGAAGTGAAGTGATCCTTCGAATTGGTGTTGGAGCTGAAAATGTTGCTGAAACATTATGTGTAGAAACAAGACGTAACCAATCAACAGGATCAAACGCGTATTGGGTTACAACAGTTGCCCCAACAAGTTGAGAACGAAGTGCAAAACCAGAAGGACCAGAATGATAGAGGGGACCTGTAGTAAGGAAAATAAGAGAATCCATCCTATCCCATCCCAATAATTGGAGGAGAGGGCCATATTGATTCGCTTCCCCTCCGACCTTACGCACCGCACCTTTCGGGTTTCCAGTAGTTCCTGAGGTGAAAATCATATTATGTGTGCTTGCAAAATTACCTTCACTAGATGGAGTACTTACTGGCCCAAGAATTTCACCCATTGTCTTTTCAACACTTTTTTCTTTATCCATTCCAAAAGTAATAATGTGTTTCAAGTTTGGAAGTTCTTCGCGTAGTCCTTCAATGACAGATACATAACGGTTTTCTATAACTAGTATTTCAACATCTGCTACGCCGAGAAGGTAGTTCGCTTCTTCTCGTGTTGATCGATATGGAATCGGTATTGAAACGCCACCAGATTTACGAATAGCGTGAATTGTTAATAAAACCTCGACACTATTATTTCCCCACCACGCGATATGTGATCCCTCAGAAGCCCCTAAAGCAAGAAATCCGTTTGCTAAAGCATTTACTTGTTCATTGAATACAACATAATTGAGCTCTCGAACTGGTTGACCCGCTTTATCATCAATAACAGCTATCCGATCGCCAATTTCCTCAGCATGTTTAGTCAGATGGTCTACTTTCACCCTCACACATTACAGGCATAAATCAATAACGTGAAGCAGAAACCTAAGGTATTCCTCTAAGGGATTGACGAAACACCCAGTTCAGCTACTAATCTGCATCACGTGATCCTTTCCGATAGAACCATTAAAGAAAACCTGATTTCAGGAAGAATAATTATTGAACCTCTCGGTGAAAATGCAATTCAGCCAAGCTCTGTTGATTTACGCATAGATTCTCAATTTCGTGTTTTTAAAAACCATTCAATGGGAATCATTGACGTAAAAGAAAACTTAGAGGATTTAACCGAACTCGTAACTATTGACAACGAAGAATCCTTTGTTCTTCACCCTGGGGAATTTGTTCTTGGAAGCACTTTGGAACGGGTTGTAGTTCCTGAAGACCTTGTAGCTCGGCTTGAAGGGAAAAGCAGTTTAGGGAGGCTTGGACTTCTCATTCATTCAACCGCTGGTTTTGTTGATGCTGGTTGGGATGGGCAACTAACGCTTGAACTTTCTAATGTTGCGAATCTCCCCATCACCTTGTACGCAGGAATGAAAATAGGGCAAATTAGTTTTCAGCAGATGACTACGGCAGCTGATAATCCTTATGGATCTGGAGTGCTTGGTTCAAAATACCAGAATCAAGAAGGTCCAAGACCAAGCAGGTATTGGGAAAATTTTGACGGCTGAAAATACACGCTATAGAAACCGAGTGCTTGGAGCTATTTTCCTTATTGGCTTTGTTCTTCTCTTTGTCTTCGGCGTTTTTGACTTTCTCCATGACCGTGAGCGTATAGAAAATTTCTTTAACGATTCTGGATTATTTGGACCGGTACTATACATTCTTGCGTTTGTGGCAGCTCAGCCACTAAGCCTGCCGGGAGCTGCTCTTATTATTCCAGCGACGTTCGTTTGGAGTTGGTGGGAGGTATTTGTGTACAGCATGCTTGGCGGAATCATAGCGAGCAGCATAGGTTTTTTTGTGTCACGTTGGTTAGTTCAAGACTGGGTTCGCAAGCGTCTGCCACAGCGTTTCGTAGGATGGGAAAAGCGATTTGTCAATCATGCACTTTTATCAACTATTGCACTACGAGTGGTAACAGGATATGCACCAGCAGCAGACTGGTTTCTTGGTATTTCAAAAGTCAGATGGCGTGAGTTTTTAATTGGAACGATCATTGGTTTAATTCCGGTAACGTTTCTTTTTTCATACTACGGAGATGACACTGTTCGCTGGGTTCAGAGTGCCCCAGTTATCGCTCTCGGCGTAAGTCTTGCTGTCATTCTCTCTATTACAGGTTTCAAATGGTACAAAAGTCGAACTGAAGCTATTTAAACTATTTCTTCGGCGGTTAGTCAAATATCATGTTGGATTGAGATTTAAAATGATTTTCAAGGTACGCGATAGATTTTTTTAATCATTCCTTTTCGTCAATGAGTTGTTGTGCTTGATATCGCCAACTGAAGCGGTTGAAACAACCAGGGATCTCAAAGTTTTTCTCAATGGTTGTTATTTCTTCGTCACTCAATGATGCTATTTGCGTGTAAGCAATAATACCTTGATCATTTAGCCGTTGAATTGTGTATGGATCCATACCTCTAATCAAAGAGAGATTATCTGGTCCATCTGGTATTTCTTTTACTTTTTCAGCTTCTGAAGATATCTTCTCATCTGCTTCCTCAGCTATTTCTTCTTCCAAAGATGCCGGCTGAGGCAGAACGCCTACAGATCCAATGTTCTGGTTCGAGACTTCTTGAATAGCTCCTAGTGGGATGGGTTCGCCAGAGGGAATTGGAGCGGAAATAATATCGGCTGGAATAGGTTCAGGGGTCTCAACATGAGGTTCTTCAATTGATTCTTGTCGTACCTCTTCAGCTTTTTCTTCGCCCCTTTCAAGAGCCTCAAGAAGATGAATAGCTAAATCAGCGACCAATACCTCATCCTCTTCCTTGCCAGCGGCCTTCACGCCATCGTCCATCATTATGTAACAGAATGGGCAAGCTGTCGCAATCCTACTTACACCGGTTTCAACAAGTTCCAATGCACGGACGTCGTTGACCTTTGGACCAATATCTTCTTCCATCCACATCCGAGCTCCGCCAGCACCACAACACATGCCTTTTGTACCATTTCTCGGAGCTTCTACAATGTCAACACCTGCCAAACTCCCAATAACATTCCTTGGTGCCATGTAAACATCGTTATGGCGCCCGAGGTAGCAACTGTCATGGTACACAATTCGTTCTTCTAAAGATGCCTGAGACATGTCTAACTGACCACTGTCAATAAGCTGTTCTAAAAGTTGGGTATGGTGAATCACTTCGTAGTGCCCACCTAGCTGCGGGTATTCATTTTTTAAGGTGTTGAAACAATGAGGGCATTGGGTAATTATTTTCTTTACTCCCATACCATCAAGTGTTTCTATATTTTGCATTGCGAGCATTTGAAAAATATATTCATTCCCAGATCGTCTGGCCGGATCACCAGTGCAATTCTCATCAGGGCCGAGAATACTGACATCAATTCCTGCTCTATGCAGTAATTTTGCCATAGATTGGCTAACTTTTTTATTTTTATCATCAAAACTTCCAGCACAGCCACCCCAATACAGCCACTCTGACTCAAATGGATCTCCACCAGCTAAAACAGCGATACCTTCAATATCTCCGATCCAATCAGCCCGTTCTGTTTGAGAAATTGACCAAGGATTACCTGAATTCTCCATAGCACGATAAGCGTTTCCTAATTCAGCTGGGAAGTCAGATTCCATTAATGACTTATAACGACGCATATCTAGAATTTTGTCAAGTATCTCAATATTTACAGGGCAGATCTCATCACATGCTTTACAGCTGGTACACGCCCATAACTCATCATTTGTTACACGATCAAACATCCAATTAGCTGGCACGGTAATTTCAGGATCTACCCCTAATGGGGGAGTTGTCACTGGATCACCGGTTGCTGCCATAACTTCACCAGTTTTTAGAACAATTTCTCGAGGGTCTAAAGGCTTACCAGTTGCATGTGCAGGGCAAACAGAAGTACAGCGACCGCACATTGTGCACGCATCAGTGTCAAGGAGTTGCTTCCACGTGAAATCTTCAATAACGGAAGCCCCAAACGTTTCGAGTTCAGTTTCCATAAGATTGGGAAGAGGCTTCATCGCTCCTTTTGGTCGATCACGGTCCTTGAGGTACATGTTCAACGGTGAAGTGAAAATATGGCGAAGCATGGTAATCGGAAGGAATATAAGGAATCCAATGAAGAAGATTACATGCGCATACCACCAGACTTGATGCCAACCGCTTAGGTTGCCAAAACCATCAACAAGATTCGCGAGTGGGTAACCAATGATCGACCATTTTTCAAAATCTGGTTGCTCAGCTAACGCAATTCTAAAACCTTCGGCGACAAAACCAGTTACTCCTAGTCCGAATAGAAGCCCTAACCCTATAGCATGATCGCCTTTAGATTTAATTCGTATGCGGTAAGGACGGAACCGCCGAGGCCCATACCTTCGAAGTAAAGCCCAGCCAACACCTATAAGAAAAAGGACTCCGGCAACATCTCCCACGAGGGAGTAACCCTTGTACACGCCGCCATGCAGAAATTTTAATTCACTAGGTAATTGATGATCTATCTCTAATGTTGTTGTGACTCCTAGAAGAATAATAAAAGGAAAATACATTAAAGAATGCATCAATCCAGCAGCCGGATCACGCATAAGAGTCTTCATATACAGGCCTGATCGAAGATCTTTAGCTCGTCGATGAACGTTCTTTTTTGTCGTTGCTCGATTATCTGGTTGTCCCCTGGTCCAGTTCTTTACACGGAGCGAGAAGTTCCAAGCCCCGTAAATTATCAAAGCCGGAATAATAGAATAAAAGGCAACCTTCGCTGCTGTTGGGATATTACCAAACACTTCTCGGTGAATAGGACTGTCTTCTTTTTGATTAAAGATAGACGCTGCAACACCTGACAAAGCAGTGAAGACTGCAACAGCCACACCCAAGACAAGAACCCAGTCTTGTGGCCGAAACTTTTTAGATGCTTCCTGTGCTTCCTGTACTTCCATATCCCTCATACAAAGATAGACCCTCTAATAACAATACACAGACTTCTTATCCTTTAAATCTGCTTCTAAATGACACATGTCACAGCAAATTCGGGAATCTACGAGTTTGTTAACACTTCTGAAACAACCCTGAAATATTTATTGGATATTTTTTCTTTAAACAACCATATAAATGGAGGAAATGTGAAACGCAAATTATTTACCGGGGCAGCAATTACCGGAGGCAGTCTGATAATTGCTGCAAGCCCCGCCTTAGCTCAAGATGCAGCTGATCCATCAGTTTATCTTCAAGCAGTTATGGATAACCTTTGGGTGTTCATTGCAGGAATTCTCGTCTTTTTCATGCAGGCAGGATTTGCCCTTGTTGAAGCAGGGTTAACTCGCAGCAAAAATGTTGCCAACATAATGGCAAAAAATATAGCTGATATGTGCATCGGTGTTCTGGCTTTTTATGCTGTTGGATATGCCTTTGCCTACGGTGATGGCGGCGGATGGTTCATTGGTGGTAATTCTTACTTCCTATCTGGTTCATCCCTATTCGAAATAACTGAAGGACTATCAGGCGCTACTGATTTCTTCTTCCAGGTTGTCTTTGCCGCTACAGCAGTAACAATCGCATCAGGTGCTATGGCTGGAAGAACTAAATTCTCCGCATATCTTCTTTTCTCAGCTTTAATGACCGCATTTATTTACCCAGTCGTTGTTCACTGGACATGGGGTGGCGGACTTATCGCTGAATATATTAACTGGGGAGATGCAATTAGTTATTCAGATTTCGCTGGTTCAGGTATTGTTCACCTAACTGGTGGTGTTGCTGCCCTCATGGGAGCAATTGCTCTTGGACCAAGAATCGGGAAATATGGAGAAGATGGAAAACCGAGAGCAATACCTGGACACAACATAGTCTTCACCGTCATCGGTGTTTTCATCCTGTGGCTAGGCTGGTTCGGTTTCAACCCAGGATCCGAACTCGCAGCAGATGGTTATGTCATGTCAGTAGCAGTCAACACTCTTATCGCAGCTGCAGCTGGTGGAGCGGTTTCCGCAGCGGTTGTTGTAGCAAAAACTGGTAAACCAGATGTTGGTATGGTGGGTAACGGTGTACTTGGCGGTCTTGTAGGAATAACTGCAGGATGTGGAGCTTTCAACACCTTCGGATCCTTAATAACAGGTGCAGTTGCCGGAGCGCTTGTTGTCTACTCCGTTCTATTCATTGAGAAAAAAGGTATTGACGATCCAGTCGGAGCCGTATCAGTTCACGGAACTTGCGGTATCTGGGGTGTACTTGCTATCGGCCTCTTCTCACGATACGACGACGCATTCCTAGGACGTGACGACGCAGGTTTGTTCTATGGTGGAGGATTGGACCAACTCAGTGTCCAAGCCGTCATGGTACTTGTCATTGTTGCATGGACAGCAGTAACAGCTGGAATTGCGTTCGCAATCATAAAGAAAACAACTGGACTTCGAGTATCTGCACAAGAAGAAATCGCTGGTCTTGATGTAAGCGAACACGGAAGCGCTGGATATCACATGGAAGTGAACAGCTAAGTCCTCCTCTTTGTTCTGATTATGGAGTCCCCCTCCTTCTGAAGAACAATGATGGAAAGCGGGAGTTACCAATTAACGGCTGGTAGCTCCCGCTTCTTGTTTTTATTCCACAAATAATTCTATACCGAGAGATATTTTCATTTTTTGGAATAAAAGACGCGTCTTTATCGTTAAAAGTACATATAACCCCACAATCTGCGCTTAGCGCTGAACAGGAGAAAAAATGGCGAAGGCCGTCGGAATAGATCTAGGTACCACAAATTCAGTTGTTGCTGTCCTTGAGGGCGGTGAACCAACTGTTATAGCAAATGCTGAAGGAAGTCGTACCACTCCGTCTGTTGTTGCATTTGCAAAAGATGGAGAAGTACTTGTTGGGGAAGTTGCAAAACGTCAAGCAATTACTAACCCAGATAGAACTATACGTTCTGTTAAAAGAGACATGGGAACTGGTTGGTCAATCGATATTGACGGAAAGGGATACAACGCTCAAGAAGTTTCAGCTCGTACTTTGATGAAGCTTAAAAGAGATGCCGAAGCTTACCTTGGTGAAAGCGTCACAGAAGCAGTTATCACTGTTCCAGCTTATTATGATGACGCTCAACGAACAGCAACGCAGGAAGCCGGGAAAGTAGCAGGACTAGAAGTTCTTCGAATTATCAACGAACCAACAGCAGCAGCTCTTGCATATGGATTAGAAAAAGGCGAAGAAGATCAAACAATTCTCGTCTTTGACCTTGGCGGTGGAACCTTTGACGTCTCCGTTCTTGAAATAGGCGATGGTGTTTTTGAAGTGAAATCAACAAGTGGAGATACGAGTTTGGGTGGAGATGATTGGGATGAGAGAGTCATTGATTGGCTCGTTGATTCGTTCACGAATGATCATGGAGTAGATCTATCAAAAGACAACATGGCAATGCAAAGACTTAAAGAAGCAGCAGAAAAAGCTAAAATTGAACTTTCTGCAAGCCAAAGCACACAAATTAACTTGCCATTCGTTACAGCTACAGACGCTGGGCCTCTTCACATGGACTATGCATTATCACGGTCTAAGTTCCAAGAATTAACTGCTGACCTTCTCGAACGATGTCGTAAACCCTTTGAGCAGGCGATCAAAGACGCAAACTTGTCAACCAGTGATATTGAACATGTCATTTTGGTCGGTGGCTCAACACGAATGCCAGCAGTAACGGAACTAGTTCAAACGATGACTGGAAAAGAACCAAACAAAAGCGTTAATCCTGATGAAGTTGTTGCCGTAGGAGCTGCCGTACAAGCAGGTGTGTTGAGAGGTGAAGTGAAAGACATACTCCTTCTTGATGTGACTCCGCTATCTCTAGGTATAGAGACAAAGGGCGGGGTTATGACCAAAATGATTGAAAGAAATACGACGATCCCCACTCGCAGAACAGAGGTTTATACAACTGCTGATGACAATCAGCCATCAGTAGAAATTCATGTTCTCCAAGGTGAAAGAGAAATGTCTCAATTTAATAAAACGTTAGGAAAATTCCAGTTAGTTGATATTCCACCAGCTCCACGTGGAGTTCCACAAATTGAAGTCACGTTCGATATCGACGCCAATGGAATTGTTCATGTTTCTGCTAAGGATAGAGCAACAGGTAAAGAACAATCAATAACAATTACCGGCCAGTCATCGCTTGATAAAGACAAGATTGATCAGATGATTGCAGATGCTGAAGCACATGCTAATGAAGACCGTGAGAGAAAAGAACAAGCTGAAACCCGGAATACTGCTGATTCTCTTGTTTACCAAACTGAAAAAATGGTCAGAGAAAATGGGGATAAACTCGGCGAGGAAGAAAAGACAGATATCGAGGAAAAACTTGCAAACCTAAAGCAAGCACTTGAAAGTGAAGAAGTTGATTTAGAGTCTGTGAAGAATGCGATGGAAGAGTTAAGTGTCGCTAGCCAAGGTTTTGCTCAACGACTCTACGAAACAGCAGCTCAAGAAGCTGAGAATCCCGAGGAGAATGATACGGAAGATATTATTGATGCTGAAATCATTGATGAGGAAGAATAACAATGTCAGACGATGCACCGGTCAGTGAAGACGACGAAGGTGAATTAAATGAAGTTGATCCTGAACTGATTGAAACCATAGAAGAAATTGACAGCGATTTAATAAAACTTCAAGAAGAAAATGCTTCGGTCATAGCAGACATGCAGCGGATTAAAGCTGACTTTGATAACTACCGTCGTCAAACAGCGAAACGACAAGTTGACTTACTCGAACAAGCTGCGAGCAGTCTGGTAGAGAAACTACTACCAGCTTTGGATGCCTGCGATGCAGCTATCCAACAAGGTGCTGAAGATATTATTCCTGTTCGCAATGCACTTGTTGAAACACTTGAAGATGAAGGTCTAGAAGTTGTTGCGCATAAAGAAGTGGAGTTTGACCCAGAACGACACGAAGCAGTACTTCATGAAGCTGCCGATGATAGAGAAATAACAGTTGTTGCTGAGATCATGAGATCCGGCTACATCTGGAAAGGACGAACTATCCGGCCAGCTATGGTACGTACTATCGGCCCTTCCTAGCTCATCTAAAGTATGTAGAAGGGGGAATAATGGATATAAAACGAGAATGGTTTGAAAAAGATTATTACTCGACTTTAGGTGTTTCTCCGGACGCAAATGAGAAAACAATTCAAAAAGCGTATCGAAAATTGGCACGGGATCTTCATCCCGATCAAAATCCGAATGACACCAAAGCTGAAGAACGATTCAAAGATGTTTCTGCCGCGTATGACGTAGTTGGGGATCCTGATACACGATCTAAATACGATGAAGCCCGACGTATGGGCCCTGGTGGTGCTGGTTTCTCATCTAATTTTGGAGGCCAAACTGGAGATTTTTCAGACTTAATCAATAGTATGTTTGGCGGAGGATTTGACCAATCGCATGATCAACGACAACGACGCGGAGCTACTCATGAGGCTCAACTGAGGTTGACTTTTGATGAGGCAATAACTGGGCTTGAAACGTCTGTAACGGCAGGAAAAGTATCAGGAAGTTCACAGTCGGTAAAGATTCGTATTCCAGCAACAGTTGAAGACGGAACACGTCTCCGATTAAAAGGGAAAGGTGGACCAGGAATAAATGGTGGTCCGGCAGGAGACTTAATTGTCATTATACGAGTATCAGCACATGACATATTTGAACGCGATGGCACAAACTTAATGCTAGAAATCCCAGTTTCTTTTATAGATGCTGCATTGGGTGCTGACATCCAGATACCTAAGTACCCCAATGGAACTAAAAAACTTCGACTTCCTTCAGGAACCCAAACAGGGAGCACCTTTAGAGTAAAAGGCGAAGGGATAACGATCGGAAAATCAACAGGCGACCTTTTCGTCACAGTAAAAATAACTGTCCCGGAAAATATTGATGAAAAACAACGAGCAGCTCTTGAAGATTTATCAAATCTGTTTGGAGATAACTGAACCTCTGCCATCTCACATTTCAAAGGCAAAAAATAGAAATGTAGTTAAGTATTCGAGACTTCCGGTGGAATAAGAATCAATTGCTGTGATGCACTGAACATAACCACGTTAGTATTTCGTTAAAGAGATAACGATGGATGCAGAACTACTAGAGGTTAATGAACTGACAATGCGTTTTGGCGGCGTTACTGCGCTGTCTAATTTGAGCTTTTCAGTTAAGGATGATCAGATTTGTGGACTTATAGGACCAAATGGCGCGGGGAAAACAACTCTTTTTAATGTGATAAGCCGCATTTATGACCCAACATCGGGAACTGTTCGTTTCAATGGTCAGAATCTCTTAGATAAAAAAGCTTTTCAAATAGTTGAGATGGGTATAGCTAGAACTTTTCAAAATCTGGCATTATGGCCGCGTATGACCGTACTGGAGAATGTTCTCTGCGGAGCTCATGTTCTAGGCCGGCAAAATTTTTTTTCCGCAATGTTACGCACGGGGTTAACAAAAGAAGAGCAGAAGTTAAAACGATCAGCCTATGCAATTCTAGAAAATCTGAACCTAATTCAGTATGCCGAACAACCATGTGATGGATTGCCGTTTGGCACAATGAAAAGAATCGAGTTAGCTAGAGCACTTGTAAATAAACCAAAGTTGTTATTACTTGATGAACCTGCAACTGGATTAAATCAATCTGAAGTAAACGAGCTCGCACATCTTATTAAGGCGGTGAGGGATGATTACAGACTCACAATCCTACTTGTAGAACACCATATGGGAATGGTTATGGGAATCTCTGATCGAATTATTGTTCTAGATTTTGGTTCAAAAATAGCTGAAGGAACACCTGACCAAATTCAACAGAACTCTCTTGTCATTTCCGCTTATCTCGGAGGTGCTAAATGACTAATTTCCTCTTGCAAGCTGAGAATCTCAGTGCGTCGTATGGCCAAATAGAAGTTTTACATGGAATTACATTCCATGTGTGTTCTAAGGAAATCATAGTAATCCTCGGAGCTAATGGAGCTGGAAAAACAACTACAATTCGAGCATTATCGGGGATGGTAGAGACAGCCGGATCAATAACATTTGATAACGAAGAGATTAGCGATCTCAAACCAGACCATATTGTTAGAAAGGGCATAGCGCATGTGCCTCAAGGTAGAGGCACATTCCCTGAACTAACAGTTGAAGAAAATCTTCGAGTTGGAGCTTTCATTAGATCTGATAGCGAGGTTAACAACGATCTTCAAAACTGCTTCAACACTTACCCCGTATTATTCCAACGTCGTTCCCAAAAAGCAGGTTCTCTATCAGGTGGTGAACAACAAATGTTGGCTGTGTCACGTGCGCTTATGTCAAGGCCAAAATTACTTCTCCTTGATGAACCCTCGCTTGGGCTAGCTCCTCAAATCGTTGAAGCACTGTTCGAACGTTTTGTTTTAATGAACAGAGAACTTGGTACAACAATGCTGATTGTTGAACAGAACGCGCAGATAGCGTTATCTATGGCAGATAGAGGTTACGTACTCGAAGCAGGAGAAATAGTTGTAGAAGGCGAAGCAAAAGCACTCATAACTGATGATGCAATTAAAAGGGCATATCTCGGGGGCTAAATTGGATCTTTTTCTTCAACGACTTTTTGATGGGTTAACAAACGGATCCACATACGCATTAATAGCTGTAGCTATGGTCTTAATCTACAAAGCGACAACGCTTATAAATTTTGCACAAGGAGAACAGGCGCTTCTTGGCGCATTTGTAGTACTTCAATTATGGAATTGGGGTCTACCAATGTGGGTCGCAGTAATTATCGGAATGATTTTCTCAGCTTTTCTCGCTGCACTGCTTGAACGAACATTTATAAGGCGTTTTGATCCCGCTGACCATCTGCCGCTTGTGATCATAACATTAGGTCTCTTTTTAGTCCTTAATGCAATAGCAGCCGTTGTTTGGCGTTACGACCCATTGTCTTTCCCACAACTTTTCCCTCACGGAAGCGCCCTGACGGTCGGCAATGCACGCTTAAGTTGGTACTCAATTTTTGCTTTCGGAAGCTGCATTCTTGTACTTTTCCTTCTTCATATATTGCTAACTCGGACAAAGATAGGTTTGGCTTTTCGTGCTGTTTCTTCAAACCTTGAGTCAAGTCGCCTTTGTGGCATAAAAGTTGGATCTACTCTTCAATTTGGTTGGGCGCTAGCTGCTGCTGCGGGAACACTAGGCGCCTCAATTTATGCTGCAAATCCTGTATTACAAATTGAACCGTCCATAATGCTACGTGCTTTGATCTTTTCAATAACCGCAGCGGCACTAGGTGGATTAGATAGTCTGTGGGGCGCTTTGGTTGGGGGCTTAACAATCGGTTTCGTACAAAGTGTACTTGTCCAATACATACCATTTATTCCAAATGAGATGACTCTAACAACCACGGTGATTGTTTTACTTGTCGTACTAACCCTTCGGCCATCAGGATTTCTAGGAACGAAATCCGTTGAGAGGGTTTAAGTATGTTACGGAAAATTGTTCTTACAAGAGGTACAAAGGGGTACAAAACATATAAAACAGGCATTTGGGTCTTCGTAGGGCTTTTATTCCTTCTTATCGGATTTGCCTTTGTTGACGTTGGTTCCATTTCTATTGGTTCTAATAAATATAACCTCTCTCTGATTCGCCTCAATAAAGCTATTGCATATGGAGTAGCAATTTTAGGACTCCAAGTCGTTATTGGATATACCGGGCAAATAGCTCTCGGCCAAAGTTTCTTTTTCGGTATGGGGGCTTATATCTCTGCGTGGTTAGTAGCTGATTATTCTTGGCCTTTTCTCCTAACATTTCTCATCGTGATCCCAAGTTGCTTTATAGTCGGGATGCTCTTTGGATTACCAGCGCTTCGAATACGGGGTCTCTACTTAGCTTTACTCACATTTGGATTAGCAGCTATTTTCCCCCAGCTAGTAAAATTAGACAGCTTATATGACTACACAGGTGGGGCTAACGGAAAACTCACTGGCTATAAATTTAAATCTCCCTCGTGGTTGCCATTAGATGAAATAGCTGAAGGTCTCCAAAAGATTCCTCTTCTTGGAGGTTTCTTTGGAGACGGTGTGCTTTCTAGCAGAGAAGAGTCACGATTATGGAAATTTATCCTTTTCGCGATAGTTGCATCGTTCTGCTTCTGGCTGATATCAAACCTGATTAAAAGCAAACCTGGAAGAGCAATGCGGGCGATTCGTGATAATGAAACAAGTGCTGCTGTCTCTGGAGTGAATACAGCGTTTACTAAAGCAATGTCGTTTGGGATTGCTTCCGCATTGGGAGGGATTGGAGGCGTAATATATGTTGCAGAAGTTGGCATAGCATCCCCTGATGATTTCAGCTCTCTCGTTGCTATCTATCTAATCGTTGGATTAGTTGTTGGAGGTGTTGGAACTCTTGAAGGAGCAGTTATAGGGGGTCTCGTATATGCTCTGGTACCAGATTGGGCTTCTTCTACTCAATCAATAGCTTTTGTCCCTGAACGGTGGCTGCAAGGACCAACTGGGTCACTGATACTTGGAGTTTTACTAATTGTACTTACACTATTTATGCCAGGTGGTATCGCAACTGCAATGAACAAAGCAAAATCTCGCTTCATCCTACTTAAAGAACCGGACGGAAATAAGTAGCTAGAGGGTTGCGCAGCAACCCCCGAAAAGGTAGTTTTCCCATACGAAAGACAGAGGTAAATATGAAAAGTTTATTAATCAAACTACTGTGCCTGACTAGCGTTTTTGCACTTATTGCTTCGGCTTGCGGCGATGATGATTCTGCTGGGACCCAAACAGGTGGACAAGTGACAATTGCAGAAGGAACAACACTTGATCTAGATGCATGCCCCGATGATTGGGATTCCTCTGAAGGAGTCACAGATACTGAAATAAGGATGGGAACTTCGCTTCCACAATCAGGCCAACTAGCTGCTTTTGGAACCATTGCAACAGGAATGCAGTATTACTTTGATTATGTAAACGCAACTGACCCCATTGATGGGAAAAATATTGTACTGATAGCAAAAGATGATGCATACGAAGCAGGTCGAACAGTTGCCAATGTTGAAGAGATGTTAGAAACAGAAAATATTCTGGGGTTCGTTGGAGTTATTGGCACCCCTAACAACTTTGCGATTCGACCAATTACCGATGACGCTTGTGTGCCACAGTTATTAAATCTTTCAGGATTTCCTTTCTGGGGCGATCCGGCGAACTACCCATGGACTGTAGGTAATATTCTCAATTACATCACTGAAACTAATATTTGGTGTGAGGCTATTGTTGAGGAATTTGGCTCTGGAGCAACTGTGGCAGGCCTTTTTGCAAATAATGATTTTGGGAAAACATATCAACAAACACTTAAAGAATGCTCTGGTATTGAATTAGTAGCTGAAGAACTCCATGATCCAGCTGCTCCAGATGTGACCAATGAAATGACGACTTTGGCATCCTCTGGCGCTCAAGTTTTTGTAGCAGGAACAACAGGGGCTTTCTGCCCGCAAAGCGTTGGTGTTATGGCTGCAACATCATGGAGGCCTCGCTTTTACATGTCTTACACATGCAATAACCTTCCTGCCTTTTTCACTCCAGTTAAAGATGCCGCAGTGTTACTTCAAGCTGAAGGATCTGGAGTACGAATGGCTAATTACAGTAAAGTTTGTGGTGACCCACGATTTGACGATGATCCTGCAATTCTCTTAACAAAGCAGGTTCTTAATGAGTACAGCGAAGTTACCTGCGCTGATGGTTCATATTCTGGAGGTGTTTTCTTTGCGCAAATACTTGAAGATATTCTTAGAGCAGCTTCTGAACTACCCGGTGGGATTAATCGAATAAACGTGATGCAAGCCACTTGGAATCTAGATACCACGAATGGAAATAATTTTGTGCCAACACTCCGTCTTGATGGAATAAATGATGCTTATTTGACAGAAGGAGCTCAATTGCAAGAGGTGCAGGTCATTGGAGATAAGCTCACATTTACACCTGTAAGTGAAATATTTGACTTTGAAGGTCAGGGCGGGTCATACGGCGGATAAAAATAGGTTTTAATTTCTTAAAAAAAAGGAAATCTTGCCTCAAAGTTATACATTCCTAATGCTAAATGACCTACAGTGGGTTGGTAAGCGGAGTCGACAGAAGGAGACCGCCTGTGCCATCGACCGTCGTCGTCGGTACCCAGTGGGGTGATGAAGGTAAGGGGAAGTTTACCGATCTTTTTGCCAAAGAAATGCATATGGTTGTTCGCTACCAAGGCGGCCATAATGCAGGTCATACACTTGTAGTAAATGGAGAAACCACTGCTCTGCAACTAATTCCAAGTGGTGTTCTTTATGACCACATAACACCCGTTATCGGGAATGGTGTAGTTGTTGACCTTGGAGTACTTATTAAAGAGATGGACATGCTAGAAGCAAAAGGTGTTAGTTGTGAACGTCTTAAACTAAGCGGTAATGCACACCTAATTTTTCCATACCACCAAGAACTAGATGTCGTTTTTGAACGTCACCTTGGTGCCAATAAACTTGGAACAACTAAAAGAGGTATAGGACCTGCTTATGCGGACAAAGCATTTCGTGTAGGAATACGAGTACAAGATCTTCTAGATCCGAAAATATTCCGAGAAAAACTCAGCGTTTCCCTAAATGAAAAAGGTCCTTTACTTGCAAAGGTATACAATCGTCTCGCTCCGGAATTAGAAAGCCTTTCAGAAACATTCTTAAATGAATATCTTCCACGGATAAAACCTCATATAGCTGACACAATTGACCTTGTTCACAACACGCTCGAAGCTGGAGAGAACGTACTATTTGAAGGAGCTCAAGCTACGTTCCTAGATCTAGATCACGGTACTTACCCATTCGTCACATCATCTAACCCAACAGCTGGTGGTGCTTGCGCAGGAGCTGGAGTAGGCCCGCGTCACCTTGAACGCATCGTAGGAATAGCTAAGGCGTACACGACCCGCGTTGGGTCTGGTCCATTTCCAGCAGAACTTTTCGATGACGTAGCAGACCACTTTGTTAATGTTGGCCACGAGTATGGGACTAACACAGGCCGTCGTCGAAGAACTGGTTGGTTTGATTCAGTTATGGTCCGTCATGCAGCAAGACTAAATTCGTTAACAGAAATAGCACTGACAAAACTAGATATTATGGACACGTTAGAGACAGTTAAAATATGTGTAGCGTATGACATAGATGGCCAACGAATAGAAAAAATGCCATATCACCAAACTGACTTTCATAAAGCAACGCCCATCTACGAAGAATTTCCTGGCTGGCAAACAGACATTTCACAAATCACAGACCCAAATGATCTTCCTAAAGAAGCGCAAGAATACGTAAAAGCAATTGAAAAATTTTGTGGAGTTCCTGTTTCCCTGATCGGCGTCGGTCCAGGAAGAAAACAATACGTGAATTGGCGATCGTGAAAGAGTTTTGGAAATCGTTCCAAACACATCACAGTAGATTTCTACCCATACCTGGATTCATCCAATGAAAAGCGTTGTCATTGGTTCTGGCGGAAGAGAACATGCCCTTGCGCATGTACTTAGTCGCGATAGCCAAGTCCTAGTTACGCCTGGAAATCCTGGAATCCCAAATTCTTCCGATGTATCACCTCTCTCCCTTGATGCTGATCTTTTTGTCGTAGGTCCGGAAGCTCCATTAGTTGCTGGCTTAGCTGATCAACTTCGTGAACAAGGAAAGATTGTCTTTGGCCCTGGGGCAGACGGAGCGCAACTTGAAGGATCAAAAGCTTGGATGAAGCATCTTTTGTCTGAAGCAGGAGTTCCAACTGCTCGATATGGCGTATTTACAAATAGAGACAAAGCAATTGCATTTCTAGAAGAAATGCCCCTTCCATACGTTATTAAAACTGACGGTTTAGCAGCGGGAAAGGGTGTGCTTGTTACAGATTCGCTAAACGAGGCTACTGAAGCAATTAATAATTACTTATCAGGAGAGTCATTCGGAGATGCTGGAAGGAAAATAGTCATTGAAGAAGGAATAAGCGGACCTGAGATTTCTATTCTTGCGATATGCGATGGAAATAAAGCCGTTGCCCTCAGTCCAGCTCAAGATTACAAAAGACTATCCGATTATGACAAAGGCCCAAATACGGGAGGAATGGGAGCACATTCACCCGTCCCAGGGATATCAGATGACCTTGTAGAGAAAGTTATGGAAGAGTCTGTTTACCCAACTCTACAAACACTGATCAAAAGAGGAATTGATTATAGGGGAGTCCTATATGCAGGAATTATGGTCACGGAAACTGGACCAAAAATTCTTGAATATAACGTTCGTTTCGGAGATCCAGAAGCTCAAGTAGTACTTCCGAGACTAAAAACCAGCTTATTTGAAATCCTTTTCCAAGCCGCATCAGGGAATTTATCTATCAACCCAGAATTTATAGAAGACGCAATGGTGACTGTTGTATGTGCGGCAAAAGGTTACCCGCAAGCACCTCAGTCTGGAGATAGAATTATCGGTATTGAAGCAGCAAGAAATGTAACTGGTATTGAAGAAGTATTTTGTGCTGGGGTTAGTCAAAACAAAGACAAAGAATTGATAACAGCTGGGGGAAGGATCCTTGCGGTAACAGGTAAAGGAGCAAACCATTCTTCGGCCCGAACTGCAGCGTATGTAGGAGCAGACCTTATTAAATGGGATGGCCTCTATAAACGCAGTGACATCGCTGGAGCACTTCAATGAAATATCTATTATGGGTTTATACAAAAAGTAACTGAAGGGAGAACCTGTGAAAGTCGGAATACTAATGGGATCTAAATCTGACGAGTCAAAAATGCTTAAAGCAAAAGAGACGTTGGACGAATTCGGAGTTGAAAGTGAGTGGAGAGTGCTCTCAGCTCATCGAAACCCAGACCAAGTTGTCGAACTTGTATCAACAGCGCGAGATAACGGCTTTGTTGCATTTATTTGTGGAGCTGGGATGGCAGCCCACCTCGCTGGAGTAGTGGCTGCGCATACAACTTTACCTGTTGTGGGCGTTCCATTATCCGGAGGGGCATTAAACGGCCAGGATGCTTTATATGCGACAGTTCAAATGCCCAAAGGAGTTCCAGTTGCGACAGTAGCTATTGATGGTTCTCAAAACGCAGCGTTACTAGTTCTACAAATGTTAGGTATAAGTAATTTAGAAATCCAAGAAAAACTCTCTAAATACAAAGAGGAAATGGCGAATAGATGAGCATTCCAAATATTCTCGCACAACGGTACGCAAGTGAAGACATGACCATTATCTGGTCGTCTGAAAATAAAGTCCTGTTAGAGCGAGAGCTATGGATAGCAGTTCTTCAAGCACAACGTGAAGTTGGTCAAGATATTCCAGAAGAAGCAATTGCTGCTTACCAGCGAACTAAAAATGATATCAATCTTGAATCAATCCTCGAACGTGAAAAAATAGTCAAACATGACGTTAAAGCTCGGATAGAAGAGTTCTGTGATCTCGCTGGATATCAATTAATTCATAAAGGAATGACCTCGCGGGATTTGACAGAGAATATTGAACAATTACAAATTCGCCAGAGTGTAGAACTCATTCAAATACAAGCAGTTGCGGCATTAGTTCATTTAGCAAAATTATCTGAGCAATATAGTGAAACTCCGATTACAGGACGCACACATAATGTTGCAGCGCAGGTTACGACAGTAGGAAAGAGATTTGCTAATGCAGCTGAAGAAATGCTTCTAGCATTTTTAAACCTAGAAGACATAATAAGAACATATCCCATGCGCGGCGTTAAAGGTCCTGTTGGCACGCAACAAGACCTTCTCGAATTGCTCGGCGATGATGAAAAGGTCACTGAATTTGAAGCAAGCATTTCCGAACATCTTGGATTTCATTCAACTCTGGAAAGTGTTGGGCAGGTCTATCCGCGTTCACTAGATTTCAATATTGTCAGTTCTCTTGTTCAACTTTCAAGTGGTCCAGCAAACCTCGCAAAAACCTTACGTCTTATGGCTGGACATGATCTAGCAACAGAAGGTTTTCAAGACGGGCAAGTAGGTTCATCCGCTATGCCACACAAAATGAATATGCGATCCTGTGAACGTATTGGGGGTTTATCACACGTCATAAAGGGCTACTTGTCTATGGTTACAGATTTAACGGGAGATCAGTGGAACGAAGGTGATGTTAGTTGCTCAGTAGTACGAAGAGTTGCTTTACCAGATGCATTTTTAGCAATGGATGGTTTATTACAAACATTCTTAACTGTCCTTCAAGATTTCGGTGTTTACCCTCGCGTTATTGAACGTGAGCTTAAACACTTCTTTCCTTTCTTAAGCACAACAAGGATTCTCACTGCAGCAGTAGAAAAGGGAATGGGTAGGGAAGAAGCTCATGAAATAATTAAAGAACATGCAGTAGCTGCAGCACTTGTATTACGAAATGAGGAATTAGGTGAAAATTTACTCACTAAAAACCTAGGTTCAGACGAACGATTCCCGCTAACAGAAGAAGAAATCATTTTTTCAATAAGCGAAGTAACTACAGGTTTAGCTAATAAACAAATACAAAATCTTTCTAATAAAATTAATGAACTACAAAATCGATACCCAGAATCGTTGAACTATGTACCCGCCCCAATCATTTAAAGAGGTTTGTTATGGCTAGAAAACCCGCATATAAGCTAGACCTTCCCCACGTCTATTCAGGTAAGGTCCGCGATATTTACGATGCTGGCAACGAACAGTATCTTATGGTTACAAGTGACCGGATATCAGCTTTTGATGTTGTTATGAATCAACCAGTTCCGGATAAAGGTCGCGTACTTATGGCTATGTCAGCCTTTTGGTTCGACTATCTGGCTGGTTCAATGAAATCTCATCTTGTCTCAACAGACATAAAGGATTTTCCGCAAGCGGCGCAAATTCCAGAAATTGCAGGAAGGTCCATGCTTGTTAAAAAAGTCGAAATGCTTCCTATCGAATGTATTGTCCGTGGCTATATTACAGGTTCAGCTTGGAAAGAATATAAACAAAAAGGCACTATGCATGGGACGCAACTACCAATTAATCTTCAAGAGTCTGAGAAATTACCAGAACCTGTATTTACACCTTCAACCAAGGCAGAAGACGGACTTCACGACGAAAATATCTCCTATGAGCAAGCAGCAAATATTGTGGGGATTGAAGTCGCTCACTTAGCTAAAGAAAAGGCTTTAGAGCTCTACACAATAGGATCGGAGTACGCTATAGAACGAGGAATAATAATAGCGGACACAAAATTTGAAATGGGCTTTGTTGATGGAGATCTCGTTGTCGCTGACGAAATCTTAACTCCAGATTCATCTAGATTCTGGCCTCGTGAATCTTGGAAACCTGGATCTACTCCGCCTTCATTTGATAAGCAACCTGTCCGTGATTTCCTTGATGGTCTTGACTGGGATAAATCACCTCCGCCACCAGAATTACCGCAAAATGTAATTACAGCCAGCGCACAAAGATATCGAGAAGGATACGAAAAAATTAGTAATAAAAATTTAGATGATTGGCCAGGTAATTAGCTTCATCACAATTGGAATCCTGACTTCTACAAAGCAGAATGGATCAGACAGCTATTATGGATTTACTATAGATAATAATGACAAACCAAGATTCATTAAAACCAGGCGAAGCACGCCAAGAAGGTTCATCTCTTCGTGATGAACTACTAGCTGACCCAACCCCACCACCCGAAGCTCTCTTGGCTGAGTCTTATGAGTTTCTTGGAGATAGCGATATTTCTTATGAAAGTTATTTTTCAGAAAGTTTCGCAGAAGATGAATATAAGAAAATGTGGTCAAAAGTTTGGCAATGGGCATGTCACGTTGATCATATTCCAGAACCAGGAGACTACTTTGTCTATGACATAGGGGATCTTTCATCGTTAATTGTCCGTACTTCCGATGGATCTATAAAGGCTTATTTCAACGCATGTATGCATAGGGGAACACAGCTTAAGCAACCTGAAACTTGTGGTTTTAGCAGTGAACTACGGTGCCCTTTTCATGGATGGACATGGTCTCTCGAGGGACAGCTTGTTGATTTACCTGGATCATGGGACTTCCCTCACGTCACTGAAGAATCGCATCGTCTTCCTGAAATGAACGTAGATGTGTGGGAGGGGTTCGTCTTTATAAATTTTGACCAGAATGCTCAACCACTAAAAGAATATCTAGGTGTCCTACCAGATCACTGGAAGGATTGGGATCTTGCAGGACGATACATTGAAACTCACATTCGAAAGCATCTTCCGTGTAACTGGAAAGCGGGCGCAGAAGCTTTTATTGAGGCTTACCACGTTCGAGAAACTCACTCGACTGGAAAATTAGGTGATGAGGTCACTACCCAATACGATGTTTTTGGTGAGAATGTATCCCGCTTTATTCACACTCGAGGTCTTAATAGTCCTCTGAAAGAAAACCCTCGCTCAGAAGATGAACTTCTCGCTCATCTCAGTGGGCGTATGTTTGGTAAGGGTGAATTTGTACTTCCGGAAGGGATGAGAGCCCGAGACTATTATGCCAAACTGGTTCAAGAGCAAATGGGCGAAAAGTATGGCCATGACTTTACACATCTCAGTGAATCATTAACGCTTGATTCAATAGAGTATTTCTTATTTCCTAATGCTTTCTTTTTCCCTGGGCTCTCATTGCCAATGGTTTATAGATTTAGGCCAGATCCTGAAAGCCCAGATCGTTGTTATTTTGACCTAATTTTTATGCGACCAAGACCACTTGATGGGGAAACACCAGATCCTCCGGAGATAATACATCTCCCAATAGAAACTAGTTATTCCTCAGTTGAGGGAGTGGGGCCTCTTGGCAAGATTTATGATCAAGACACTGCTAATTTGGCTGCTCAAACACGAGGTTTCAAGTCAAGCTTTAAACGAGGTGAAACATTAGGTAATTACCAAGAAGTGAGAGTAAGGCATTTGCAGAAACGAGTTCAGGATTACGTCGAATCTTAACGTCAGAAACTCATGAGAAGATACTCGCCTTACTGCTTTGATTGTGGCAGCATTGGGAGATGAAATATGAAGCTTGCGTGGAAGTGCGTCTCAAAGAAGGAATAGCAGATCCTCAAGGATCAACGATAGAAAAAGCTACTCCCAAATTAGGTTTTGAAGGAGTTAGTAATGTTCGGGTAGGGAAAAATATCCGTTTTATAGTTGAGTCTGAGACTGAAGAATCAGCTAGAGAAACTATCCAAGAATTATGTGACCGATTCTTAACTAACCCAGTTATTGAGGATGCATTTATAAGTGTCCAAGGAGTCGAGTGAGTCCTTCGATAGGCGTTGTTATTTTTCCAGGCTCTAATTGTGAACAGGATGCTGTCGAAACAATTAGAGGTTTGGGAGCTGAAGCTCATCTTTTATGGCATGGCTCATCAGAGATAGGTGACATTGACGGAGTAATTATTCCGGGAGGCTTCGCTCATGGTGACTATCTTCGCCCAGGGGCTATAGCGAGGTTTTCTCCAGCTATGGAATCAATTGTTGATTTTGCTGACAAAGGCGGACCTGTAATTGGAATATGTAATGGATTTCAAGTGCTTACCGAAGTAGGTCTCCTTCCCGGAGCGCTACAAAAAAATGCCGGACTCAAGTTTCTTTGCAAACCAGTTAATCTTAAAGTTGAATCAACTAATTCAGTTCTTACATCACAAACAGAAAAAGGTGTGATTCTTCGCATACCTATCAATCATTTTGAAGGAAATTATACGTGTAGTGAAAAGGTACTTGAAGACTTAAGAAGTAATGACCGTATCGTCTTAACGTATGAAGAGAACCCGAATGGTTCAATGGGAGACATTGCGGGGATATGCAATGAAGCTCGTAATGTTGTTGGTTTAATGCCGCATCCTGAACGTGCATGCCACCATCTACTAGGAAGTACAGATGGCAAACCTTTGTTACAAAGTTTTATAGAGAGTGCTAATGGGTAGTCACATATATCTTTTTAATAGAAAAATGCTTTTATCCGAATGTAGCTCGCCTAGTGCCTACCAATCACATCAAATTGAGGAACAATGACGGACGAACTCCATCGAACATTAGGTCTAACAGACCAAGAATTTGAAAAGATTATTCAAATCTTAGATCGAGAACCGAACCACCTAGAATTAGCAATGTATTCAGTTATGTGGAGCGAGCACTGCTCCTACAAATCATCAAGAATTCATTTACAGCGGCTACCTACAGAGGGAGAGGATGTCCTTGTTGGGCCCGGAGAGAATGCAGGTGTTATTGATGTCGGTAATGATATTGCTATAGCAATAAGGATTGAAAGTCATAACCATCCCAGCTACATAGAGCCATATCAAGGTGCAGCAACTGGTGTAGGAGGAATAATACGGGACATATTTACTATGGGCGCTCGTCCGATAGCAATTATGGACCCGCTAAGGTTTGGCCCTCTTGACGATGCAAGAAGTAAATGGGTTGCAGAAGGCGTCGTTAGTGGAATTTCTGGTTATGGAAATTCTGTAGGTGTTCCGAACATAGGTGGTGAAACAGTTTTTGATCAGACGTATATAGGTAACCCATTGGTTAACGTGTTATGTCTGGGAATACTACCTAAAGAACGCCTTGTTCTGGGACAAGCATCAGGTGTTGGTAATCTAGCAGTTCTGTTAGGTGCTACAACAGGTAGAGATGGCATAGGCGGTGTTAGCGTCCTTGCCTCAGCAGGTTTTGGCGATGACGAACAGGATGCCGATAAACGACCAAGTGTTCAGGTTGGTGATCCATTTGAAGAAAAACGCCTTATTGAATGCTGTCTTGAACTATTAGATGCAGGTCTTGTTGTTGGGATACAGGATTTGGGTGGAGCAGGGCTTTCTTGTGCAGCTTCAGAAACTGCGTCACGCGGAGGTGTTGGAATGGACTTTGATGTTTCTGCAGTCCCCCAAAGGGAAACGGGTATGCATCCCTATGAAATTATGACTAGTGAATCTCAAGAACGAATGCTAGCTATAGTTACACCAGAAAATCTTGCTGCGGTCACTGATATAAGTAAAAAGTGGGAAATTAGATCTGCTGTAGTTGGGAAAGTAACCGAAGGTGGTCTTCTCCGTATTTTGGATGGATTAGGTGGTGAAGTTCTAGGTGAAGTTCCTGCAGTTTCGCTCCATGAGGATGCTCCTTTGTATGAAAGGCCGTTAATGCCTCCAACTGACTTACAATCTTTTCAAGAAAATCAGGCTGAACAATTACCCGAACCTGAAGATATAACCTCAGACCTTCTCAACTTACTAGCTGGAACCCAATGGGTTACCTCTCAATATGATTCTCAATTATTTCTTAATACTGTTGTTGGCCCAGGGGGTGACGCTGCAGTTTTACGTTTAAAGGATCCTGTCTCTGGAGAAGATACAGGACGAGGTTTAGCTGTAACGACCGACGGGAATCATCGATGGTGTGCAGTCAACCCAAGGCTCGGAACAGCCATGACTGTCGCAGAAGCTGTTCTTAATTTATCTTGTGTTGGTGCTGAACCTAAAGCCCTTGTGAATTGTTTAAATTTCGGAAATCCAGAGAACCCAACAGTGATGTGGCAATTAAGTGAAGCAGTTGATGGTATGGCTGAAGCATGCATTGAACTGGACCTTCCTGTTGTTGGCGGAAATGTAAGTTTGTACAACGAAAGTCAAGGTGTAAATATCGACCCAACACCAATAGTTGGGGTAATTGGAGTTATCAATAAACTTGAAACCCCACCACCTGGAATGCAATGGGAAGATGGCGACCGGTTGATGGTGATAGGTCCTGAAGCAAAAGGTTTATCAGGAAGCGCTTGGGCTTTTCAGAAAAATCATCGGTCTGGAGTACTTGAATCAATTAATTTCGATTTACATAAACAAGTATGTGAAACAATTAAATACCTAGTTACTAACGGACTTGTCACCGGATTGCATGATATTTCAACTGGTGGATTAGGTGTCTGCGCAGCTGAAATGGCTATCCACTCTGGTATTGGATGTACACTCGCACGAATCCCTGACCATATGGCATTCTTTTCTGAATCACCTTCTCGAGTGTTAATCGCTGTGAATCCTGAACGTATTCCAGAAGTAGAAGAAATAGCAACACACAATAACGTTCCGCTTACACGAATAGGGCTAGCACATGGAGAAACATTTGCAGTGAAAAACTTGCTTTCACTACCTGTTTCGGAACTTCAGACCCAATGGGATAATAAACTTACGGAAGCATTTGATAGTGGAACAACACAGGGTTAAAAATCAGCTTGTGACAAGTTTTTTTTATTCTTTTTTTCAATATCTAGATGTAATGATGCTAACCCACGAAGAACGTAGCTTGGTTCGTATTCAAATGTATTCTTAGCGTTGAAACTAGGAAGGTTTATTCTTTTCCCTAGTTCTTCCAATGCAACTTTTCCTTCTAACCGAGATAATGGTGCGCCAATGCAGAAATGGTGTCCTTTCCCAAAGGCTAAATGCTTGTTGACATTATCACGATCTGGTAAGAACTGATCAGGGCTGGGGAATTCACGATCATCTCTATTTGCTGCGGCAAAGACAACCCAGACGCGCGATCCTTTAGGAATTAACATTCCTTCTATATTCACATCTTTTGTAACGGTTCTAAAAAGACCTTGAGTAGGTGATGATGCTCTAAGTCCTTCCTCTACGATTCCATAGACAATCTCATCTGGGTTGCGTTCGAGTTGCTCCCACCACCTGGGATTCTCTATTAGTAAGCGCATTGTTTCATTTAAAAACTTTGTAGTTGTCTCATTACCGGCAACCATTAGCTGCCGAATAATGCCATATACCTCAGGGAAATACAGTTTTCTAGTTTGCCCGTCAGGTAAGTCAGGATCATTGAAATCAGCAAGTGCTAAATCAGAAAGAATATCATCTTGAGGGTTAATCAGACGGTCCTCATATTCAGAAAACCAGTACTTTTGACAATCAACAATAGATTCAGCTTTCTCTATTCGCATTTCTCGTGAAGGGTTTGCTCCAAGGTCGTAATTATTTGCATCCGACCACCATTTAACCTTGTTCTCTACTTCTGGAGACATATTTAATGCGTAATGTATTACTTTTACGGGAAGTGGAGTTGCGAATGATGTGTCAAAATTAATCGTGCCTTTTGTTGGAAACTTTTCAATTAGGTCAATGGCGATCTCACGGATTTTTTCTTCGTAGCTTCCAATTTTACGAGCGGAAAAAGTTCGTGAAACCAGTTTGCGATAACGCGTTTGATACGGAGGATCGATTGTGAGCATCGTTTCAGTACGAGGCCAACCTTTAGATAAGATCGCATCTATTTCTGCCTGAGTTTCAATATCATCAGTTGGCACTTTTGCATTAGACCGTTCAGATGAAAACGTTTCAGTGTCTCTTACGATCTGGTTAACAATGTCCATTCGAGAAGCAATATACGTTTTTGTTTGCTCATGATAGAAAAGAGGCCCATGCTCTCGAAGAGCGGCGTAATGATTAAATGGGCATTGCTGGATATCTCGATCCATAGGGTCGTAGCTACTGAGATCTATCTCGTCAATATTCGTCACTTCATCGCCTTTCGTTCATAGTGGGCGTTTCTCAACCTCAATTTCTAAACTAGCAAGGCCACGAAGAACAAAACTTGATTCATATTCAAATGTGCAATTTTCAGTAAACGAAGGTAATTTGATTCGTTTTACTAACTCCTGCATAGCTACCTTCCCCTCTAAGCGTGAAAGTGGTGCCCCAATACAGAAATGATGTCCTTTACCAAAAGCGACATGTTCTTTTAGGTTTTCCCTTTTTGGATTAAACGATTCTGCTTCATCAAATACTTGCGAATCACGGTTTGCAGCGGCAAACATAACCCAGATTCGAGATCCTTTCGGGATGGAAACTCCATGTATTTCAGTATCTTGTGTAACAACACGAAACAATCCTTGATTCGGCGAGGACATTCTTAGACCTTCCTCAACTACGCCGTAGTACATGTTTTCAGGATCTTTTTCTAATGCTTCCCACCACTGAGGTTGTTCAATCAAAATGCGCATAGTTTCATCAAGAAATTTTGTTGTTGTTTCATTTCCGGCAACCATAAGTTGTTGGATAAGACTATAGATCTCAGCAAATTCAAGCTTTCTTGTTTCGCCAGTTGGTAAATCGGGATCTGGAAAATCAGCGTGTGTAAGGTCAGATAAAATATCATCTTGTGGGTCAACTAATCTTTTCTCGTACTCAGAGAACCAATATTTCTGATTCTCCAATTGACCCTTTACCGAACTAATCCATCTTTCGTGGGTTAATTTATTTCCGATAGCAGCGGTAGCGTCATCAGACCAGCCTTTGATTTTTTCAGTAGTCTCTGGAGCCATATTCAACGTGTGATGGATGACGCGAACAGGAAAAGAAACCGCAAAGGCTGTATGAAAATCAATTACTCCCTTATCAGGGAATGCTTCAATCAATTCAATTGCAATATCTCTTATCTTGTCCTCTAAAGCCACAATTCGTCTTGCGGAGAAAGTTCGTGAAATAAGCTTCCGATAAGCAGTATGACGAGGAGGATCTATAGTCAATAGAGTTTCAGCTCGAGGCACTCCCTCACTGAGGATTGCTGTCATTTCCGCAAGAGTTTCTGGGTCAGGTCTTGTGGTTGTAGTAGCCCTTTCTGAAGAAAAAGTTTTTGTATCGCGCAAAATCTCATTCACAACATCAAGTCTTGAAGCAAAGAACATTCCGGTACCTTCATGGAAAAAGATTGGACCATCATGGCGAAGTGCAGCGTAATGATCAAATGGGCACTGTTGAACCTCGTAATTCATCGGGTCGTAGTCTTTTAAATCGATATGTTCAGAAGTTGTCATGTTTTTCTAGAATCCCCCGCTTAGATAAAATTGTTTTCACATACAACAATTTACACATACCATTGAACCGTGTCTTTGGAACTTTGCCAAGCTCATAGTTAACTAAAGTCATCTACATCATTACACAACGGTAAATAATCTGTAAGAATTTCAAAGTGGCGGTGGACGAATACAACCTAGATGGCGATTCGCCACGTGAAGCCTGCGGAGTAGTTGGAATTTATGCTCCAGGACAAGCTGTAGCTCACATGAATTATCTTAGTCTTTATGCTCTTCAACATCGAGGTCAAGAATCTGCGGGTATAGCCACTAGCGATGGTGAAACAATCACAGTCGTCAAAGATATGGGACTAGTTTCAAACGTATTCAACGAAAGAACATTAGCTGGCCTTGATGGGCATCTTGGTATCGGGCAAACACGTTACAGCACCACAGGATCAAGTTCATGGAGAAACGCTCAGCCCGTCTACCGTGGAATGGACCAGAGAGAATTTGCATTAGGTCATAACGGAAATTTAACTAATACTGAAAAGCTCGCTGAAGAAGCAGGAATGCTCCCTGGCACTATCACAAGCGACAGTGATTTGGTTGCAGAACTAATAGGCCAACATATTAATAAAGCAGCAAATCAGAACTCGTCTGATGGAAGAGAATTAGAAAGGTCTCTTGTTCAAGTTCTTCCAAAGCTAGAAGGTGCTTTCTCTTTTGTTTTAATGTATGAAGCTAACATTATTGGAGTACGAGATCCCAATGGTTTTAGGCCACTCTGTCTAGGGAAACTTGATAATGGATGGGTATTGGCTTCGGAAACTCCAGCCCTTGATATTATCGGAGCTCATTTTATTAGGGAAATAGATCCTGGAGAAATGGTCATTGTAAGTGCGACAGGAGTCCGGTCAATTAACCCATTTCCTCCTGAACGCGTTAATCCAAGTCTATGCATTTTTGAATTTGTATATTTTGCCCGGCCAGACACACAGTTGTATACACAAAGTGTTCATCATGCAAGAGTTCGCATGGGACAATCACTGGCTCAGCAAGCACCCGCAGAAGCTGATGTTGTAATGGGTGTACCGGAATCTGGAATTCCCGCAGCAGAAGGATACGCAAAAGAGATAAATATTCCCTATGCCCAAGGTTTAGTAAAAAATCGTTATATAGGAAGAACGTTCATTGCTCCGAATCAGGAACTCCGTTCACTAGGAGTGCGTATGAAACTCAATCCTCTTAGGGACACGATTGAAGGCAATAGGTTAGTTGTTGTTGATGATTCAATAGTTCGTGGAACAACTACCAAAGCTATGGTTCGTATGCTCAGAGAAGCTGGAGCCAAAGAAATTCACATGCGAATCTCGTCACCACCATACAGGTGGCCTTGTTTTTATGGAATGGACACCGGAACACAATCCGAACTTCTGGCCTCTAACCTCACAGTTCAAGAAATAGAAGACTATTTAGACGTGGACTCTCTTTCTTACTTGACCCTTGACCGGTTGGTAGAAGCAACTGGAACAAGTAATGCAGGATTTTGTTCAGCATGTCTTACGGGAGAATATCCTGTAGAGATCCCTGAGAATCTATCAAAAAAAGTTTTAGAGAAAAATAACGAAGAGGAATTAATAACGCCTGTTATCAATCCAGATGAAATTGCGTCAACAATTAGCGGGAAAGTCAATGGCTAAAGGAAATAAAGAAGAAACGTATGAATCGGCAGGGGTCAATATAGCTGCTGGGGAAGAAGCCGTTCATCGAATAACTCCGTTAATAGAAACGACACTCCGCCCCGAAGTTCTTACTAGTATCGGGGGATTTGGAGGAGCCTTTGATATAACCCAAACAGGAAGAAAGCACCCAGTTCTAGTTTCTTCTACCGATGGTGTTGGAACAAAAGCTCAAGTGGCAGTGATGGCTCAAAGGTATGACACTATTGGGATTGATCTTGTCGCAATGTGTGTTGATGATCTCATTTGCGTAGGAGCTGAACCACTGTTTTTTCTTGATTACGTTTCTGTCGGAAAATTAATCCCTAATCAAGTTGAATTACTTGTTAAAGGAATCACGGATGGATGTAGAGAAGCCGGATGCGCTCTAATAGGTGGAGAAATGGCTGAACACCCAGGTTTGATGCACTCAGGAGATTTTGAGCTTGTAGGTTTCAGTGTCGGAGTTGTCGACAAAGAAGACATGATCACAGGTAAAAATATTGTTCCAGGTGATGCGATCATCGGGTTACATTCGCCAGGTCTTCGAAGCAATGGTTACTCACTTGCAAGAAAAGTATTCTTTGAAACTGCTAAGAAATCAATTGACGAACCTGTGTGGGATGGCGCTGAGATTACGGTTGCTGAAGAACTTCTTCGACCATCAGTAATATACACACCAACAATTTTAAAAATATTGGAACATAACCCTATTAAATCCATAGCTCATATAACTGGAGGGGGTCTTCCAGGGAATATCAACCGAGCGCTCCCCAATAATGTGGATGCTGAAATATTTAGGGAAACCTGGAAACCACCTAAAATATTTACTGAGATACAGTCACTTGGAAATATTGATGAGAATGAAATGTATAAAGTCTTCAATATGGGAATTGGGATGGTCCTAATCCTTGACCAACAATGTGTTGATAGTACAACAGAAATTGTTCATTCAATGGGTCTTTCAACGACTCGAATAGGCACAATCAGAGAAAATGGATCAGGTTCAGTACAAATCATTTGATGATCAGTAGGAAGCAATTATGGATACACGAAATTATCAGGCAGTAACCTACGATTATTGGAACACGATCATGGCGGAAACAACCAATTCGCTTGACCGAAGAAGAGTCTTATGGACAGAAATTTTATACGCGAATGGTATTGAGGTAACGCAAGATCAACTAGATAAAGCGTTTAAGAAGGGATGGGACTACTTTGAAACGAATTGGAGAAATAACGTCCAATCTTCATTAGAGAATGTCGTCAAAGCAGCGATAACGAAACTTCCAGACGGTATCTCATCCACTGTCAAAGAAAAATTGACCGACGCTTACTTAGAAGCATCAGAGTCGACCCCTAGAAGCCTATTGCCGGAGGTTGAGCAAACACTCCAACAATTAAAAGGACTGGGCCTTCGGTTAGGCGTGATATGCGATGTAGGGACAATACCTAGCAGTCGTCTACGTTCTTGGTTAGATGATCTCAATGTGCATCAATTCTTTGACTACTTCGGTTTTTCAGATGATATTGGCGTTTATAAACCCGACCCTAAGATCTTTAAAGAGACCCTCACAGGGTTAGGAGTCTTAGATCCTTCTGAATGTATTCATGTCGGAGATTTGAGAAGAACAGATGTAGCCGGAGCACGCGCGATTCACATGACAACAGTTCGCTACACCGGAGCCCGAGATGACCCAGAAGATGGGGATGAAGCAGACTACGTAATCAAAAATCATAGTGAGATATTCAATATATTTAAGACAAGTTAAACACTTGAAAAGTGCGGTATCACGTTTTCCCCATATTGCCGAATCGTTTCCATGGCAACCTCATGAGGCACCCCACCCATCTGTATGAGGCACATAATTTCGTCGGCCCCTGCCTTTTCTAGCTCTTTCACATACCTGATAGCGTCATCGCTGTCTCCATAGGCATGGTTAATATTAAATGGTTCGGTTGAAGCAACAACAGAAGGCAGAGGGTGACCTCCTTTAGTCATGAATGCCTCTACGCGTTCTTTCGCATCGTCAATAGCGTCACGAATATCTATATCACTTGGTACATGTTCAGGTAGCGGTGTTCCTATATTCCAATGCTGAATTGATTCAGCAAAAAATTTCTGTCCACGAGCACCGATTTGGAATGCTTCTTCAGCATCATTGAGAACGACTGTTGGGCAAAGCGCTGAGAGAAAATTTATGGGTGTTTTCGAAATGCAGTTCTTATTTGAACGGGAAGCAATCGCATCATCGTATATTTTTTTAAGTTCGCTTACTTGGGAAGGCCCAGAAAAACCTAGTACTAAAGCCCCAAGTCCATACTCTGCAGCCAGCCTAACAGTATCGTCTTTTGTGCAGGCCATGTATAGCGGTGGGTGAGGTAGCTGAATAGGTTGAGGGATCACCGAACGCTCAGATATAGAGATACTGCCATTCCACTCAAATGTCTCATTCTCCCAACATTGACTCAGAATTTGAAGAGATTCTTTTACCTGAGGGTATGTATCTTCTCGGTCAACTCCAAATCCAGACATTTCTATAGCTGTTGCGCCTCGTCCAGCACCGACATCCAATCTGCCACCAGAGAGGCTATCAAGCATCCCTACGCGTTCGGCTACACGAAGAGGGTGGTTATACCCAAAGGGCATGCAAACAACTCCATGCCCAATTCGGATAGTTGATGTTTTTGCTGCAACCCAGGTAAGAAAAATTTCAGGGGCACTCATATGTGCGTAGTGTTTCAATCCATGGTGTTCAACAGCCCAAATACGATCAAAACCCTTTTTTTCTGCGAAGACAGCTTGTTCAACGCAACTCATTAATGTTTCGCGTTCACCTTCAGGGGAAACATCATCACATTGAAATTCAAAGATCATTGAAAACTTCAAGACATCCCCCTTTGAAAGGTTTTATACCATCCGTAATGTTATTAGGTCTTTGAACTCAAAGCGATTCTGACCATTCTCTAATCATGTACTCTCATAATATGAGTTCAAATAAAGATGATGTCTTAACTGATTTCACAAGAGAGTCAATCACTATAGAAAATCGGACGAAAGACGTCTTCTGGAAGGGAACAGGACCCTGCATAATCGTCCTAAGCGAAATACCTGGAATTACCCCTGAAGTAGCCGAGTTTGGAAGAAGACTCGTAACCAATGGCTTTACAGTCGCTATACCTAATCTTTTTGGAACTCCGGGCAAACCTTTCAGTAATGGTTACGCACTGAAATCAATGACACGAGCCTGTATCTCAAAAGAATTCCTTATCTTCGCAACAGGAAAAAGTTCCCCAGTAACCAAATGGATACGAAAACTCGTTGGAGTAGCTGTATCACGGTGCGGAGGAGAAGGTGTTGGAATTGTTGGAATGTGTTTCACTGGCGGCTTTGCCTTAGCGTTAGCCGTAGATCCGCTAGTGAAAGCCCCTGTTATGAGTCAACCGAGCCTTCCACTGCCTTTAGGTAAAAAAAGAAAAGAAAATCTAGGACTTAGTAAAGAAGAACTTTTAATAGTGAAAGAACGAGTTCACAAAGAGCAGTTATGCGTGTTTGGTTTGAGATTCACACAAGACCCGCTTGTGCCTGAAACTCGTTTTCAAAAACTCAAAGATGAATTAGGAGATGGATTCATTGGCATAGAGATAGATAGTTCAAGTTCAAATTTGCATGGGATAGAGAAGAGCGCCCATTCGGTTTTAACTACAGAATTCCGAGACACACCAGAGCATCCTACGTTTATCGCTCATGAGAAAGTAATCAACCATTTTAAACAACAGTTATTTTGAACCCTAACTAGCCTCTTCTTCGGCTTGTGGTTCTTCAGTGTCTTCGCTGGCTGGTTCTTCTGCTTTGGTTTCTTCTT